>Ga0334883_1000363_pt1 | contig 83715 bp, 79 predicted proteins | sample GraSluR1_MG_6_FD_207230 | JGI IMG/M metagenome (GOLD analysis project Ga0334883, IMG submission 207230) | Sludge microbial communities from methane-producing bioreactor in Wageningen University, Netherlands - Granular Sludge_09_05-R1 | ecosystem: Engineered > Bioreactor > Anaerobic >... | reverse complement strand
TTCAGATATTTTTCTACAAACATCACTCGACTTTCAGCACTGAGCTTCATCTTTCTTTTACCCATAATAAATACCCCTAACTAGGACATAATTATTTCTTTGTCCTAGTTAGGGGTAGCATAGCATTGCTCAAGTGAGGTTCTTATTAAGATAAATCAATTCAGTTCAATATTTTGAGCGAAAACCATCAAATTTTTACCTTTATATAGTTATTTTCCTTTTTCTTCAGATTTTACGAATAAAAAGCGCTTAAGCTGAACATTTGGCAATTTATTTCGTAAGGATTATAGTAATTATAGAATTAGATTTATTTTAGTTCTGTTATTCACAATATAGGGGAGGAAATAAAAATGGACATAGTGACGTTGGCCCGTTTTCAGTTTGCCATGACAACGGTTTTTCACTTTTTCTTCGTGCCATTCTCAATTGGAATGGTATTAGTTGTTGCCATTATGGAAACGTTATATGTTAAAACGAAAAATGAAAAATACCGTCAATTGGCGAAGTTCTGGGGAAACATTTTCCTACTAAGTTTTGCGGTGGGCGTCGTGACTGGGATCATTCAAGAGTTTCAATTTGGAATGAACTGGTCAGATTATTCACGGTTCGTCGGGGATATTTTTGGCGCGCCTTTAGCAGTGGAGGCCTTATTGGCTTTCTTTTTGGAGTCCACATTCTTAGGGCTCTGGATTTTCACATGGGATCGGGTAAAACCAGGTCTGCATGTACTATTTATTTGGCTTGTAACGATTGCCTCAATGTTATCGGCTTTTTGGATTTTAGCGGCCAATAGTTTCATGCAGCATCCTGTTGGTTATGCGCTTCGTAATGGCCGAGCAGAAATGACCGACTTTGGTGCGGTAATAGCTAATCCAAAGGTCTGGTATGAATTCGGTCATGTAATCGCTGCGGCAATCACAATGGGCGGAATGATTGCCGCTGGACTTGCGGCATTCCAACTATTAAAACGAAAAGACATAAAAATGCGGGAATTCTTTATGAAATCTATGCGCATCGGATTAGTAGTTACATTATTTGGCTCAATCATGGTTTTAGGTGCGGGAGATGCGCAAATGAAAGCCTTGATTGAAACGAATCCAATGAAGTTTGCAGCGATGGAAGGAACTTATGAGGATACTGGAGACCCGGCAGCCTGGACCTTGATTGCTTGGGATAATGAACGAGAACATAAGCAGGTGTTCGGGGTTCAAATTCCCTATATGCTAAGTATTCTTTCTTATAATAAACCTTCTGGCTCGATTAAAGGAATGGATACTGTGAACAAAGAGTTAGTTAAAAAATATGGCGATCGAAATTATTATCCACCGGTGAATGTTTTGTTCTGGAATTTCCGTATCATGGCGGGCTTTGGTATGCTGATGCTGCTAGTAGCCGTTCTTGGTTTGTTCTTTACTCGTAAGAAAAAACCAATATTATATGAGAAGCGTTGGATGCTGTGGGTGATGGGGCTTTGTACCTTTGCACCATTTTTAGCCAACACAGCCGGCTGGCTAGTGACCGAGTTAGGCCGCTATCCGTGGACGGTTTACGGCTTGTTTACGATTGAAGACAGTGTGTCGCCAAATGTTTCAGTGACCTCTTTATTAATTTCAAATATCATTTACTTCCTGCTGTTCTCAGGATTAGCAGTAACAATGATTTATTTAGTTAAGCGTGAATTAAACAAAGGACCAGGACTGGATCAAATGAATCAGGAGACTGACTCAACTGATCCTTTCGATAAGGGGGCGTTCAGTCATGAGTAGTTTACAGTTATTGTGGTTTTTATTGATCGGCGTCCTGTTTTCTGGCTTTTTCTTTTTAGAAGGGTTTGATTTTGGTGTCGGTATGTCGGTTCAAACCTTGGCCCATGATGAACACGAAAAGGACCAGATCGTAGAAACAATTGGACCGGTGTGGGATGGCAATGAAGTCTGGCTATTGACAGCTGGCGGTGCGATGTTTGCCTCATTTCCGTATTGGTATGCGTCACTATTTAGTGGGTACTATTTAATTTTGTTTATCATTCTATTTGGCTTAATTATACGCGGCGTTTCCTTTGAATTCCGCAGTCACATGCCGAAGGAACACAAACAATTATGGAATTGGACATTGACTATCGGTAGTTTTCTTGTGCCATTTTTCTTTGGTATTTTATTTATTAGTATGATTCAAGGAATGCCATTGGATGCGAATCACAATATGACAGCGACCTTTACTGATTACATCAATTTGTATTCTCTTGTCGGCGGTGTGGCCTTAACGTTATTGTGTTATTTGCATGGCTTGAACTATATTGCGCTGCGTACGGAAGGCCCTGTTCGCTACCGCGCAAAAAACTATGCGCAGCTGCTGTACGGTGTTCTTTATTTTGGCTTAGTCGCATTTGCGATTTTGATGTATTTCAAAACGGACTTCTTTCAAAATAATTTTGCGGTGACATTGATTTTATTAGTGGTGATCGTGCTGCTGACAATTATCGCAAATGTATCTGTCTTTAGAAATAAAGAGATGCTGGCGTTTATCACTAGCGGGTTAACCTTGATTGCGCTAGTCGCTTTATTATTCAGCGGCTTGTTCCCGCGAGTCTTGATCAGCTCTATTCCAGGAAATGACTTGTTAATCGAACATGCTTCTTCAAGTCCGTATACGCTGAAGGTAATGTCTTATATTTCACTGACTATTTTACCCTTTGTACTAGGCTACACTGCCTGGACATATTATATTTTCCGCAAACGGATCAAACATCCTCATGAGATCGGAGTACAATCAAATTATTAGCAGTTTTATTTGAATTAACTTTACTAGGAAATAGGAGTTCAATCATGATCGACAAGAAGTTATTACAACTTCCCGGTATCAAAAAAATTCTGATGTTGCTTGCAGGATCTGCTATCCTGCAAGCAATCTTTATAATCGGACAAGCGTATGGGTTGTCTAGGACAATCACGCATTTATGGGACGGGGAAGAATTAAACAAACAACTACAGTGGATGCTGTTGTTTTTCATATCCTTTGCGTTGCGTCATTTGATGACCTATTTGCGGGAGCATGTATTAGAAGAATATGCTTATCAGCAGGCTAAAGATTTACGTGGTCAATTGTTGCGAAAAATCTTTCGTTTAGGTCCGCAGGTGGTGCAAAAACAAGGAACTGGAAGTGTGGTTACGACTGCACTAGATGGGATTGATCAGGTGGAGGAGTATTTGCATCTGATTTTACCAAAAATGCTGAATATGATGATTATCCCTTGGATTTTATTAGTAGCAATTTTTCTATTGGATTGGGAATCTGGTGTGGTTTTACTGCTCGTATTTCCGCTGATAATTATTTTTATGATTATCTTAGGATACGCGGCTCAAAGTAAGGCCGACAAGCAATACAAGGTATTTCAAGTGCTATCGAACCACTTTATCGATTCTTTACGAGGAATTGATACGTTGAAATTCTTTGGCATCAGCAAGCAATACAGCAAGAGTATTTTTACGACCAGTGAACGTTTTCGCAAAGCGACAATGAGCACACTAAAAATCGCGATTCTTTCGACGTTTGCGCTAGATTTCTTTACCACGCTATCTGTTGCCGTAGTAGCTGTTTTATTGGGGCTGCGTTTAATCAATGAGGGGATTTTCTTATTTCCGGCATTGACGGTGCTGATTCTTGCTCCTGAGTATTTTCTGCCCATTCGTGATTTTTCCAGTGATTATCACGCGACTTTGGATGGGAAAAATGCGATGGACGATGTTAATCAGATTTTAGAACTGCCAGAGACGCAGGATGCGCAGCTTAAGCTACCAACCTGGTCAGCTGATAGTCAGTTGAGTGTGAAGATGCAGTACAATTACGCAGAAAAGCTTGGTGCAGAAGTTGATTTCAAGGTACGGGGTTATCAAAAAATTGGAATTATCGGCATGAGCGGCTCTGGAAAATCAACATTGATCAACTTGCTGAGCGGCTTTTTACGTCCTGATGCTAGTCAGATTCGTTTTAATGATCAAGCATTAACCGCTTTTGACCAGCCTCAGTGGCAGGAGCAATTGATTTATATTCCGCAAAATCCATATATCTTCCAGCGATCAGTACGGGAAAATATCGCTTTTTATCATCCGCAGGCCAGCGATGAAGAGATTGTAAAGGCAATCGAAGTGACTGGTTTGACGGATTTAGTGAATGAACTGCCAGATGGATTGGATACGAAACTAGGCGAGGGAGCACGCACACTGAGTGGTGGACAAGCTCAGAGAATCGCTCTGGCTCGTGCCTTTTTGGATCAAGAACGAAAGATAGTATTATTCGATGAACCAACAGCACACTTGGATATCGAAACGGAAGTCGAATTAAAGGAACGAATGTTGCCGCTAATGGAAACTCATTTAGTCTTTTTCGCGACACATCGGCTTCATTGGCTAACCGAAATGGATTATCTGTTGGTAATGGATCACGGAAAACTCGTTGAACAGGGAACCTTGAAAGAGCTGCAAAAAAGAAAGGGTGCCTTTACAAAATTAAGTCAGGCGTTGCGAGGTGAAGAGACATGAAGCAAATCGGATTATTCGACGTCCTAAAAACCGATGAATGGATCAAGCCCTTTTTCAAGCAATATAAGAAATCTTTGATTCTAGCTTTGACATTAGGCTTTATCACTTTTTTCTGTGCGGGGGCCTTGATGTTCAATTCAGGCTATCTGATTAGTCGGGCAGCGTCATTGCCGGAAAATATTCTGATGATTTATATTCCTATCGTGTTAACACGAGCTTTTGGAATCGGTCGACCTGTCTTTCGGTATGTGGAACGGCTAGTCAGCCATAACTGGGTCTTGAAGATGACCTCGAATTTACGCGTAAAGCTTTATGATTCGTTAGAGCAGGATGCGATTTTCTTTAAACAGAACCATCGCACTGGAGACATTCTCGGACTGCTTTCTGAAGATATCAACCATATTCAAAATTTGTATTTAAGGACGATTTTTCCAACGATTATCGCGTGGTTGCTCTATGTTTTTGTAATTATTGGGATCGGCTATTTCTCTCTCTTCTTTGCTTTAGCGATGCTGCTCCTTTTAGGGATCGTCGTATTTCTACTGCCCCTATGGTCAGTCATCATCAATGGTGCTCGTCAAGAACAGCAGAAGCAGATGAAGAATGAATTATACAGTGATCTGACTGATAATGTGTTGGGCGTGTCGGATTGGATTTTTAGTCAACGTGGACAGGATTATGTGAACCATCATGAAAAATCCGAAGAGGCACTGCGAGAGGTCAATCGCAAGCTTCAAAGCTTCCAACGTAAGCGTAATTTTATTTTACAGCTGATGTTTGGCGTGATTACGATCGCTCTGCTCGTGTGGACCAGTCGTCAATTCCCTGGGAATCATGGAGGAGCGGCCAATTGGATCGCAGCTTTTGTATTATCAGTTTTTCCGTTGATTGATGCCTTTGCGCCATTGCCAGCAGCGGCTCAAGAAACGAATAGCTACAAAGATTCAATCAAAAACTTGAATGATCTGCCTACGATTCAGAAGCGTCATGAGGCAACCCCAAAACTTTCAGGCGCTTTGACATTGAAAATTGACAATGTTCACTATCATTATCCTGAAGGTAAGAAAAGTGTTTTATCAGGAATTGATCTAACGCTGCGGCCTGGAGAAAAAATCGCAATCTTGGGACGGAGTGGTTCCGGCAAGAGTACATTAGCGAATCTGATTCGTGGCGATCTGCGAGCGACTGAAGGGACAATTACGCTAAATGGAGAAGAAACCTACAAATTTGGTGATGACATCAGCAATTATCTAGGTGTTATCCATCAAACACCGTATCTTTTCCATACAACAATCGCGAATAACCTGCGGATTGGAAATGAGGCAGCAACAGATGAAGCTCTTTGGCAAGTATTAGCTCGAGTAGAATTGAAGGAATTAGTGGAGAATTTGCCAGAAGGCTTACTGACAATGGTGGATGAAGCAGGTTTACGTTTCTCTGGCGGCGAACGCCAACGTTTAGCATTGGCGCGCATCTTATTACAAGAAGTTCCGATCATATTATTGGACGAACCAACTGTTGGTCTCGATCCGGTAACCGAGCAGGCATTAATCAATACCTTTTTCAATGAGCTGCAGGATAAAACAGTTATTTGGATCACCCACCATTTGCAGGGTATTGAAGCGATGGATCAAGTTATTTTCATCGAAGATGGTCATTTAACGATGCAGGGAAGTCCGAGTGAATTAGAACAATCCAATGCTCATTATCGGAAACTAAAGCAAATCGATCAGGGAATTATTTAAAACTACAACTTCCTCAGGTAATTCTGAGGAAGTTTTTTGCTTGTCGGGCGAGTCGCAGTTTTGTAAAGTGAGTGAATGTAAAAAATTTGGAACTTCTTATAGACTCCCACGTTACGTGCTAGTCTATAATGATAGTAAGGACAGAGGTATGGGAGGAAGTTATAATGGCAAGACCAACAACTAAACACGACTTGATTCAGGTAGGAAATGACATGTACGAGAAAATGATTATGCTACTAGATTCAATTCCAAAGGAAGAATTGAACCGTACTTTTACTTTTGATACAAAAAATGAAAAACAGGCGCATTGGGAACGTGATAAAAATCTTCGTGATGTATTGATCCACCTATATGAGTGGCACCAATTATTGTTAAAATGGGTGCGAGCGAATCAGGCAGGAGAGAGTAAGCAATTCTTAAAGGAAGGCTATAATTGGAAATCTTATGGGGAAATGAACCTTGAATTTTGGGAAAAACACCAAACAACCAGCTATGAAACAGCACTTGAGCTATTAATAGAAAGCCATAAACAAGTGATGGAGCTTGCCAATGATTTTTCAAATGGAGAGTTGTTTTCAAAGGGAATCTTTCCGTGGGTTGGTGGCAGTACACTAGGAAGTTATTTCGTTTCTGCCACATCGAGTCATTATAATTGGGCGATGAAGAAAATCAGAAAGTTCAAAAAATCATTATAAATTATGAACAGCTTAGCATCCCAGTATGTTAAGCTGTTTTTTAGATAATACGATTAGAACTTAATCATTGATAACTTTTGGAAGAAGGACTGACTTTATCCTTTTCTGGTACAATTAAGAAAACGGGTTGGAGGCACGACATGAAAAAAAGGAAAATTATTTTAGCTGCTAGTGTTCTCGGTACTGCCGCAGTTATCGTTAAAAAGAAATTGATTAATGAAACCGTCACTAAGCAATTGATTCCTCGGCATTGGGATGAAGCAGAAATCAATGAACGATTGCGGGATTTCACCCGATTTTTAGCTGACGGAAATGAGGAGAAGATTGCTTCATTTGTTTTAGGCAAGTCGATAAAACCATTCAATTCATTGAAGAAGCAAGAATTAACCTTTTTAACGGCACATTTTTTGAGTATGTACAAAGTAAAAGGAAACAGCAGCAATAATTTACGCGGGTTAGTCTCTTATCGTGTGGCAACACCGAAAAAGGAATATACTTATCTGATCAAAGTAGCGCGACTTGGTGTTGAAAAACTAGATTGGTATATTCAAAAAGTAGTAGAGCAAGATCACGGCATTAACTATCCGAATCAATATTTACTTCAGCTGACCTCTCCACGCCCTAATGAAGAGCTTTGTCTGATTGAAACTGATGAAGGAACCATTACGATGAGAGTCTTTCCGCAGGATGCGCCAAAAGCGGTTAAGAATTGGCGTGGGCTGGCTAAGCAAGGATTCTATGATGGGACACCCTTTGCTCGGGTAATCAAGGATTTTGTGATCCAAGGCGGAGCATTAGATGGTTCTGGAGACGAAGCAACATCGATTTATGGCGGTTATTTCGAAGACGAGGTGGATGAAGGGCTGTATCATTTTGACGGAGCCGTTTGTCTGGGGAATCATGGACCCAATACCAACGGGAATCAGTTCTATATCGTGGAACGAAATCATATCGACAACGACCAGTTATACCGTATGAATCTCCCTCACAAAGTGCGCTCTCACTACGAAGCGGTGGGAGGAATTCCAGAGCTAGATGGACGCTACACAGTCTTTGGACAGGTTATTGAGGGGATGTCTGTGGTACGCGAGATTGCTAGTCAAGAAACAGACGATAATGATGCGCCGTTAAATCCGATCAAGATTCAAAGAATTATGTTTAAGCGAATACGAAAGATCAAATAAAGTCGTTTGGCAATTTTTAACACTAAGATTTTGAATAAGCAAACAGAACCAGTGATGGCAACTAAATTGTCCTCGCTGGTTCTGTTTGTGTGATTGTTTTAAAGTTATTTTATCCAAATCGAAATGAAGAGTACAGCTAGAAAAGTAAACAAAAAAAGTTAAGGAAGGCTTAATTCCGGCTTCTTAACTGTCTTTATAATACCACATTTTTGACTCTTTTTCAAGATTGTCTTTTTTGCTAGTCTGTGTTATTAGGACTATGAAAGGGGTGAACAAATGAATGTCAAATTTTGATGTTTCGTTATTTAACCAATTCCTATCAGAGCAAAAGGAAGAACCGCGAACAACGATCAATCAAGTGCTTCAAGTCAATCACAAAAGCTTTCAATTATCGGTGGCGGATTTTAGGGAAATCGCTGAGGAACGCAAACAGCATTTTAAGAATTATCACTTACTTGATTTCAGTTGGGAGAATTCTCAGACGGTCGCACATTTCTTAGCAAAGGAGCCATTTTCATACAAAAGTGATTACTTAGAGCATTTCTCTATTTGCCAGGAACTCTTTTATTATTTGCGGGCCTACCATTCTGGATCAATAACAGATCAAGAAATACTTGAAGAGATCGAACGCCACTATCAAAAATATCAAGGAGATGTAGAAGCACTTCAAGGTTCATTTGAAGACTTTCCGGAATTGGAGGAAGAGGAATGAGGAACGAACTTTTAGATCCAGCTTTTTATCCATTTTTCATGAAGAAATTGCAGGAACGGTTAAGCGGTTCAAGCGTTATGCCAATTGATCAAGCAGAAAGAATCCAACAGTCCCTTGAGTTTGTTCTAAAAAATGGTGGAGAGGGAACTTTGCCGGAGCGCTTCGAACAAGGAAAGCAGCAATTGAAGCAACGCATAGAGAAATTACAACAGCTCTATGAGAAAATCCTTATAAGTTATCAAAGCTTTGGAATTGATTCTCTTGAGGAAAGCTTACGAGAAATTGGCAGTTTTTTTACAGATTATGATATTGATTACGGAGCAGCTGAGGTCGATCAGGCCTTTCTTGATTACCAACTTGCTGAAGCTGTTCCGGCTAACTTTGTCGGTCTTGATTTTTATGAGCGCTACCTACAAAATTTAGCAGCGGAAGTATTCTTTATTGCAAATATTCCAGAGAATCAAATTTACGAACTGTTAGAGACATATCAGGAGAAGTTAGGATTTGATTATCGCAAAGATGTGAACAATCTGTTTGAGATTGTCTTCAGGCAGGTTATAGGTAAATTGTTAATTGGAAAAAAGGAAAATGACCGTTTACTGCTAAATCCATTCGAAGCACAATATGCTCTGAATCAGCTTCAAGAAAAAAATCATCATCAAGAACTGAATCAATTGTTTGAATTGAATGAATATTATTATCGCATTTTTGAACAATTAAGAGGAATTAGTCAACGCTTAGAAGAGCCTGAGAAGGCATTTGACTTCTTTCTCACCATTACTCCTAAGAAGAAGGAGCTAGAATTGACTCCCACCATGACATCTAGTCGTTTCAATCAATTGCTAGAAGCCTACTCTGCAGCTGATCAGCAGGAAAAAATACGTCTAATTTCGAAGAATATTTCTGCTCCAGCAGATTTTGAAGAACTTCTAGATTTCACTTCAGAAAAGTCCGAATTTTACGAAAAACTTTTAAAAGAGCTAGATAAAAATTTTACAAAGGCTTTAATTTTATATGAAATGAAAAAGAATAGCTTCGAGAAATTCCATCAAATCATTTATACATCAAGGGATACAGCGATTTTAAATCTTTTAAAAGATTATTTAAAAACTTATACAAAAGAAGAACGTTTAGCGCTTTTTGCTTCTATAAAAGACTATCAAATAACCCATTATGACTTTTCATAAATCAAGAAGGAAGCTTTTAGGTCATTCTGCAAAATAAGCTCGACCAGTTTTGTTTTCAGAAAAGAAAGTTATGAAACAACTATTTAAAAAGGGAGTACCGCACGATCTTTTCGGAGTATAAATAATACTATTCGTTATTTCACGAGCACCATTACAGTGATAGGGCTGTTTTTCCGTTAATTTGTAAGCAAATAGCAGAGAGCTTTTTGCTTAGGAGGAAACAGAAATGAGTACCTATTTTAAATTTATTATTATCGCTGCACTTTTTCTAACAAACGGCGCAGCATCTGTATTGGGTGAATCAGAAAATGGTTCATCCGCCACAAGGGATCAAGAAATTGTAGAACAGTCTACCAGTCAGGAAGAAACTAAATCAGCGTCTTCAACAACTAAAGACAGTGGAGACTCAATTGAATCAAATGAGGATGGCAACCAGATAACTACTCAAAGCAGTAGTGTGAATCCAGCAGCTACGGCCAACTCTGGAGCGTCCAACACAGACGCACATTCTGCAGAATCAGAAGCTGAGACAGCAAAAACAAATACTCGACCCTCACCAACAGTGAATGAAGCTGAGCCTAATAACAGTTCAGCACCGGAGTCCACCGCACCAAACATGGCAGTGCCGCAATCAACAACAATGCAGGCGGATCAATTGGAGATTGCTGGGCAATTGATAACTTATTTGAATGCGGGACAGGGAAACGGACAAGCCATAATTGATGCCAATCCCAATCTAGTCGCAACCTGGGGCGGTGCTTCTGTTCAGTCAGGAGACGATGGCGCGAATACACATTTTATTGGACATAATCCTGGCATTTTCAATGTGCTGTTCTCAGTAGGCGTCGGGGAAACGATCAGTGTCTCAGATGGAGCGAATAATGTATCGACATACACTGTTTCTCAAATCGTTACGGTGGATGATTCTGGAATGGCGGAGGACGGAACAGATTATTGGGAGCAAATCACAAGCTCTGGTGGCGGAGAGCGCATCAGCTTGCAGACGTGTATTAATGATGATTACAATTTAATCGTCTTTGCCAACAAATAAAAAAATCGTCACCCTCTAAAGATTCGTCAATAGGAGGTGGCGATTTTTTTATTTGTTCATCAATTGCTGAGAGAAATACAGCTCTTTGGCGGTTTTCGTTTTAATATTGCCGAGAGCTTTCAAATGTTTGCGCGCTTCGCTTTTTTGATGGGCAACAATAAAGTTCAAAAGATTTTCTCGGTCAGAAGCGGAGAAGAAATTGTTAACAATCAAAACATTGTCATTTTCATATCCTTTAATTGGATTATTGCTTAAAACGATATCGTAGGTGGAAAAATCCTCAAAATCGTCTGCTCCAACCGAAATGACCGGCTCATTAAATGTATCAACGATGGTCCAATTACTATAATTAGCCACTAAGAAATCTCGCAGCATTTCTGCATGTTTCCGTCCCAAGTCACTCACTACATGAATAGTTACCTTTCGTCTCAGTTTTTCTAAATGGATTGGCAACTGTGACCATTCTTTCATCATCAAGAAAAAGATATTGTTGATCCGGATATCCGTCCATAAGTCAGGTGATTTTTTTTCAATATCCTGTAGATGTATCTTCACAAGTGTCGAGAAGATTGGATAGACTAGTTGGACCTCACGAGCAAATTTTTTATATTTGTCATACAACATAATTTGACGGTAAGGATAGAAATTATATTCTACATACCAGGACATCATTTGCTGCATAATTTTCCGTTTATCCTCTTGATTCAATGGAAAATCGATTCCCTCTGACACGTTTTTTAAAAACGTATCAATTTTACTGTTGATCCGAACAATTTGCTCTGGATTGTCCCAATTGTAAAATTCATGGAAAACGGTTCGACTGACTTCTTTGTACCATTTTGGGGGCAGGGTGAAATCCTTATCCGCCAATAAATGTTCGGCAAAGGGCCGGCTGAAATCTAAAACCTTGTCAATCGTATCATCTTCTTCAGCATAAACATTCTCAGGTAAATAAAAGCCTTGCTGCATTCGATTTAAGGTCACCATAAATAAATAAGCCGCCTCCTGAATCTCTCGATCATCTAGAGAAACGTCAAAATCGGTGGAGGTGCGCATAATAAAACAAGTGGTTTCTTCATGATCCAAGGTAAAAGGCCATTGATTGGCACCATAGGCTTCAGAAAAATATTGCTGATAAAAGAAGCGAACCCAGCGTTCATCAGGTCCAACAATTCGAAAAGGGGAGCGTTCGAGCTGAAGTCCGCGTCGCTTCAAAAAATCCTCTAAAGCGTTGACCATCCGATAAAAGGAAGCCTCACTCATAAACAATTCGTTGATCCAATAATCCGCATCCTGATTTGATTCATACAGCATTTTTTCAACAAATTGAAATTCGTTTGATTCACTATATATCAATCCGTAGACATTCCCCATCTTATTAGAGGTTATATTGTTCAGGCGCACTCCTTGAAATTTCGAGTATTCAATATAGATGTAATCCCCCCAAAATTCATTGATATAATCAATATCTGATAATAATGTTTTCGCTGAACAATCAATTTTGCGTGCCGCCTCTTTGACGTCACACCAAGAAGGTAGCTGATCCAAAAATTCAACGAATTGAATTCGGCGGTATGTAGAGGAGTTAAGTAACTGTTTCATATTGACTCCTTTCAAAAAAAATTATTTATAATTATAAGTTTACCGATTTTCTTAAAAAAAAGCGAGTATTTTCAAACTAATTGTTATGGTATGATTAAAAAAAACGAAGGAGTCAGATAATCGTGATCAAATTAGAAAAAATTAGTCCTCCAAAATTGGACGAAAATATTCAACCAGTACAACTTACTGATGAAACGATGGCGACGCGTAAGGCTGAGCTTTTGAAAAAAATGCAAGAGGAAAATTACGACGCAGTTGTGATCTATGCCGATTTAGAACATGGCGGCAATTTTGAGTATTTCACCGGTTTTGTACCGCGTTTTGAGGAAGCTTTACTAGTGGTTCATCAAAGTGGAGAAGCCTATTTGGTATTAGGAAATGAGAACCTCAATAAAGTTCCCTTTGCTCGAATCAAGGCGAATGCTGTTCACATGCCGCATTTTTCATTACCAAACCAACCTATGGAAACGAAATTGACGGTGCCCGAGATTTTAAAGCAGACGAAGCTTGAACACGCGGATAGAATTGGTCTAATTGGCTGGAAGAACTTTACCAGTCAGCAAGAGGACAATGCCGTGATTTATGACCTTCCATACTTTTTAGTCGAGGGACTTAAACAAGCTGCACCAACTGCGGCCTTTAATAATGCGACCTACCTATTGATTGGCGAAAACGGCTTACGCACTACCAACAACGCCAATGAAATCGCCCATTATGAATTTGGTGCTATGAACGCTGGAAACTGTATCTTAAGTGCTATGAACGCTGGAAACTGTATCTTAAGTGCGATGGATCAGTTGGAAATTGGAAAAAGCGAGATGGATATTGGTGCCTATTTAAATGACCTTGGACAAAGACCTAGTGTTGTAACCATCATGGCAACTGGGGCTCGTTTTGAAAAAGCCAATCTTTATCCGACAGCTAAGAAAATCCAGCTAGGTGATCGGATTTCTATGACAACTGGCTATAAAGGCGGCCTGCAAAGCCGCGGCGGATATGCCGTTCACTCAAGTGTCGAATTGCCTGAAGGAGAAAAGGATTATTTGGATCGTATCGCAAAACCTTATTTCAATGCCGTTAAGACCTGGCTTGAGACAATCTCCACAGACCTCGAGGGTGCTGTATTATATGATAAAATTGAAGAAGTTTTACCAAAAGCTCAATATGGCTGGCATTTGAATCCGGGACATCTTTGTGCCGATGAAGAATGGTTGGCATCACCTGTCTATCCAGCCTCAAAAGAAAAACTTCAAAGCGGGATGATCCTCCAATTCGACATTATTCCTTCGGTTCCCGGATATTCCGGCGCCAGCTGTGAAGGCGGTGTTGTACTGGCAGATGAAGAATTACGAGCTGCTATTCAAAGAGAATATCCAGAAATGTGGGCACGGATGCAGGAACGACGTAAGTATTTAATAGAAGAAATCGGCATCGTATTAAGTGAAGAAGTCTTGCCAATGAGTAATGCAGCCGTGTACTATCGTCCATTCTTTTTAAATAAGGAATCAGCATTGACGGCGAAGTAAGGGAATTGAAGCAAAACACTCAAAGAATTTTTTCTTTGGGTGTTTTTTCTGCGTCTCAAAAAAAAGGAATCCTATGTAAAGAAGAAAAATTTCATTTCGATTGTGCTATACTTTTTCTATTAATTTGAATAAAAAGGAGAAATGCAGATGCGAATTGGCTTTATTGGAGCTGGAAAAGTCGGAACAACTATGGCACGCTACTTCGCTAGTAAAAAGTACACGATTTCAGGGTTTTACAGTCGCAGCTTTAAGCATGCGACTGCTAGTGCTAGTCAAATCAATAGTCAGGCCTTTAATCGTTTAGCAGAATGTATCGAAGCAAGTGATTGGCTATTCTTGACTGTACCGGATGATCAAATCGCTGTGGTATGGCAAGAAGTAGAGCCGCTAATTTCTGAGGGACAATGCGTTTTTCATTGCAGCGGTGCAAAAAGTTCGGCGGTTTTTGTAACAAAGAAAGAGATTGCTTGTTTTTCTCTACATCCGCTGATGGCTTTTGCTGACAAAGAAATACCTGCAAGTCAATTAGCTGAAGTCCCTTTTACTTTGGAGGGCTCAAAGAAGTTAGCCGAAGTTCAACAGCTTTTAACAAATTTAGGAAATCCAATCGCAACCATCGCCCCAGAGGAAAAGATTCGTTATCACGCGGCATGTGTGTTTGTCAGTAATCTAGTCGTAGGCCTGACAGCGACAGCAGAGGAACTACTTTTAGATTGCGGATTATCCAGAGAATTTGCACAAACAGCTTGGCGGCAGTTGTTTTTACAAAATGCACAAAATCTACTAGCCATGAGTCCCAGTGAGGCTTTGACCGGTCCAGTTGAACGAAATGATCTTTCCACTGTCACTGATCACTTGGCCGCCCTGCCTCCAGAAGCAACTGGGATTTATCGCGAGCTGACTAAGAAATTGATTCAAATCGCGACTCTGAAGCATCCAGAGCGCGAGTATCAACCAATGGAAAGGAAGTTAAACCAGTGAAAAATACCGTCTTAACGATGCAGAAGCAAAAAGAGCAGGGTGATAAAATTAGTATGCTGACCGCCTATGATTATTCCACCGCTAAATTGATGGATCAAGCAGGTATCAATTCTCTCTTGGTGGGAGATTCATTAGGAATGGTTATGCTAGGGTATGAAGATACCTTGTCCGTAACGATGGAGGACATGATTCACCATTCTCGTGCAGTAGCCAACGGCGCACAAAATGCGTTGGTAGTAACGGATCTGCCGTTTATGTCTTATCATATATCAATCCCAGATGCCGTAGCGAATGCCGGACGCCTGATCAAAGAAGGTCACGCAGCCGCAGTCAAGCTAGAAGGCGGTGAAGCCTTTAGTGAAACGATTCAAGCCATCACTCGCGCCTCAATTCCAGTAATGGGACACATTGGTTTAACCCCGCAGTCGATTCATGCTTTCGGCGGGTTTAAGGTTCAAGGAAAAACGATTGAAGCCGCACAAAAAATCTTGCAGGATGCCTTAGCAGTAGAAAAGGCAGGTGCGTTCGCCATTGTTTTAGAAGCAATCCCCGCTGACTTGGCGGCACTGATCACCAAGAAATTGACAATTCCTACAATTGGAATTGGTGCGGGTAATCAGACAGATGGGCAAGTATTGGTCTATCAGGATATGTTAGGTATGTACGGCGAGATGCAGCCAAAATTTGTGAAACGCTATGCCGATTTAGGCGCAGAAATGAATTCTGCCATTCAACACTATAAAACAGAAATTCAGCAGGAGCAATTCCCAGCCGCAGAGCATACTTTTAGTATCGCACCGGAAATCATCGCAGCATTGGAGAAAGGAATTAAACATTGAAAACCGTTAAAACGATTGAAGAAGTCAGAAATCAGGTGAAGGCCTGGCGACAGGCGGGACAATCAATTGGATTTGTGCCTACCATGGGTGCACTCCACGAAGGCCATCGCAGTCTGATGGAAAAGGCCAAACAAGACAATGATCATGTCATCGTCAGTATTTTTGTCAACCCCACTCAATTCTCGCCAAATGAAGATTTAGCCAGCTATCCTCGGAAGCTTCAAGCAGATCAAGCATTATGCAGCGCGGCGGGAGTCGCTTTGATCTTTCATCCTGAAGTGGAAGAAATGTATCCGGCTGGATTTAACACCTACGTGGAATCCTTTGGTGTGACTGAAGTATTAGAAGGCGCAAGTCGACCAGCTCATTTTCGTGGAGTTACGACGGTCGTTTTAAAATTAATACAGATCACTCAACCCGATCGCGTATACTTTGGTCAAAAAGATGCGCAGCAAGTTGCTGTTGTCCAACAAATGACTCGTGATTTGAATATTCCCGTTGATATTATCGCCTGTCCAATCATTCGTGAAGCGGATGGTCTAGCCAAAAGCTCTCGGAACAGCTATCTGAATCCAGCAGAGCGCCAAGCAGCTTTAGTATTGAGTCGCGCGTTGAAACTGGCACAAGAGCAGCTTTCAGCAGGCGTACGAAATTCTCAAGCTTTGATTCAAGCAATGACTGCCGAAATTGCATCTGAACCTCTAGCAAAAATTGATTACATTGAGATTGTCAATCAAAAAACATTGCAGAAAGTTGATACAATTGACTCAGCAATACTAGTGCCCATCGCTGTTTACATTGGCAAAACGCGTTTGATCGACAATTTTTATTGGGAAGAATAAAAAAGAAGAGGAGGTTGTGACAGAAATGGGTATTTTTAAGAAATAAGCTGATTCTGGAACACCTTTTTATTCGGAAAAAGGGAGCTGTGACAAGGAGTTTGTCACAGCTCCCTTTGCTCCATCTGTTTTATTAAGAAACAGACTTTCCCTGTTCAACGCCTCATGATATGCTAGTTTGTGAAGGGGAGGGCGGCAAATGATCGAAAGCAGATTGTTACAGATTCTTTTTATTTTAATGGAAAAAGGCTCCGTCACCGCACCAGATTTGGCAGAAATATTTGAAGTGTCCGCTCGAACGATTTATCGCGACATTGATGCGTTGAGTGCTGCCGGCATCCCAGTCTATGCAGTCTCCGAGGAAAAGGTGGCGGAATCTTTATTCAAGAGAATTATGTCCTAAATAAAGCTATATTTTCTGATGAAGAACAACAGCAAATTCTGATCGCGCTTCAGAATTTGAATCTCACCGCTGGCTCATTAAGCAGTTCTCTGGTTTCAAAACTCAGCACTCTTTTCAAAAAAGAAACACTTGATTGGTTAGAGATTGACTTCTCTGATTGGACTGGATTACGAAATGAATTATTCGATCAATTACGACAGGCGATTTTTTCAAGAAATGTTATCCAAATAAATTATCTAAGCACTAAGGGACAATTCACCGCTCGTAAATTAGAACCCTTAAAACTAGTCTTTCGTAATAAGGCTTGGTACCTTTATGCTTTTTGCCATCTTAGAGCAGATTATCGGTTATTTAAAATGGCCCGCATGCGAAATGTCGAAATTTTATCTGAATCCTTCGGCCGAGAAACACCCAAAAAAATCTTCTCAGAAAAGCCAACAATACCAGAAAAGCAGGTTGAATTGACGCTGCTGTTCGATTATGCTGCAGCATATCGCGTGCAGGAGGAATTTAAGGATGTTCGTCAAAATAAAGATGACCGTTTGATTGCTGTTGTGACGCTTCCAGATGATGTGACAACAATTAATTACTTATTTTCTTTTGGTGATCAATTAGAAATTCTTGAACCTCCGGCTTTTCGTCAAAAGATGGCAAGGCATATTGAAAATCTCAGAAAAAAATATAAAACTTGACATCTTATTACAAGTTTTACTTGATAAACTGAGGAAAAAGGAGGCGTTTTAGATGAAACCCATTTTAAAAGACTCATCAGAATTTCCAACTATAGAAAATTTAGCAAAGCATCTTTCCCCAGAGGATCTGAAGCTTTACCAACAGCTTTTAGAAGAACTCCATAAGCAATCCTATCAAGAGGACTGGAACTACTATAAAGATGGGCACAACTGGTTAAGTAAAATACTCTTCAAAAAGAAAAATCTAGGTTGGATCTCAGTATGGGAGACTGATCTCAAAGTGAGTGTTTTTTTCAGTGAACGTATTTGGCCGCAGCTCGTAGCCAATGAACTCTTCAGCAAACTTGAAGCTAACGGCGCAGAGATTTATAAAACAGGCAAACTAAATGCTGTTTTGATTCCAATTAAAGATGAGACGAGTATAATGATCGCTATAAAAACAGTGAATTTCAAGAAAAATATAAAATAGAAAACGGAAAGAGACAAGAGAGTCGTATTAATGACTATTTTTGTCTCTTTTTTTGCTAATTGCAGAATATCGAAAAGCTCCCCCTATTCATGACGGAATCGCTTATGTCATAAATAGGGAGAACTTTTTTATAAAAGATCAATTAATTTTTTACCAGTAGTTTCTTCCAAAATAATCGATGTTGATACCTTGCCATAAGACATCAGTGCTGCCAATAATTTTTCCACTTCAGCAATGGTCTGAGCGCGTCCTTGCATGATATAGTTCTCTTCTCCCGTAACTGAATCGATCGATAAAGCAGGATTGAGCTGCCGTGCTCTTTTTATGAATTCATTGAAGTGGATCGTTAAATCACTAATTTTTATATAGAAGGGAATACTGAAACCTAATTTACTATAATCAATGTCAATTGTAAAATTCCGCAAAACCCCGATATCGACCATTTTTTCAATTCGTCGTTTGACACTTGGCTCAGACATCATCACAGTTTTTGAAAGATCTTTGATACGTATGCGGCTGTCTGCTGATAAGAGTTTCAAAATCTTTAAGTCAGTATCATCAATCGTATCCACAATCGCTTCCCCCTTTTTAGGTAAAAACAGCACTAATTTATTGAAATAATCATTTTATCAAAAAAATATATTACTATTTGTAGTTTAAACGAAAAAAAAGAGGAAATAAACTTTTTTTTATCATATTCAACGTGAAAAGCTTTTCGCTATAATAAGCACAAGGTTTGAAAGCGCTTTTAAACCCATAACTGGAAGGAGGAAACAAGTGAATAAATGGATGAAATTTTTCTTGCTTTATGCCGGAGGGACATTGATTGGAATGTCACAATTGAAGATAGCGCCTGTCATTACTCCTTTGTCTCAATACCTTCATACTTCGTTGACACAAATGTCTTTGTTGACCTCGGTTTTTACGATTTCAGGTATCTTTATAGCGATTCCAGGTGGAGCACTTGTTACTAAAATTGGTGCAAAGAATTTGTTATTGGTGATCATTGGATTGTTAGCTGTAGGAAATTTTTTAGGGACAATCGCTGGTTCATTTTCTTTACTTTTAGTAACTCGAATAATTGAAGGGGTCTCATTTTCGACGATTGTAATGACAGCTGTGGTCTTAATCAGCTATTGGTTTAAGGATAGCTCTCATTCTGGAACAGCGATTGGTATTTTTACGACTTTTCCAGCTTTGGCATCGTTAATCTCAATGAATTTGTTTTTACCCTTGTCTGAAAGATTTGGGCACTTTGCAAGTTGGTATTTAATTGGCGGCTTGTCCTTGATTATGTGGATTCTATATTTCTTATTTTTGGATGCTCCAGTAGAGGATATCTCAACAATAGAAGCAAGGGAGGACTCACCGTTTAAGGCGGTGATAAAGAACAAGACGGTATGGATACTAGGAATTTTGCAAGGATGTATGTCTTTTGTTTTATATGCCTATATTGCATTATATCCAGTTTTATTTAGTGATTATTACCACCTTTCTCAAACAACAGCTAACTTTTACTCAGGATTATTTGGGTTGTTTGGGATTCCTTTTGGGATTGTGGCAGGTTTTTTACTGGATCGAGTAAAAAAATCAGGTGTCGTGATTTTGGCAGCCTTTACAACAATGATGTTGTCCTGTTTAGCCGCACCATTTTTAGAAGGAATAAGTGGATTAATAATAGCACAAGTCTTTTTCCTATCGGCAGCCGCAATGTTAGCTTCCTCTTCAATTACCATTTTAGTTCCTCGAGCTGCTGGAAAAGAACGCTTGATTGGCTATTCTATGAGTTTAGTCAATTTATTTTATTACACAGCAATCGTGATCGGAGCACCAATTATTTCTAAAATAATTGAGAACTTTTCTTGGAAAGCTGGATTATTGATTCTGACAGGCATCGCAGCTCTCGGTGTTGCTGGTTCAATTATTTATTTATTATCAACAAAAGAAACGCTTAAAAATTAGGAGGAAACAAAATGAATACAACGTTTCAAACAGGTTTAGCATATGCAAAAGAATTAGATACAAAAGATGAGCTCCACCAATATCGTGAAGATTTTTTTATTCAACCAGGAGAAATCTATATGGATGGAAACTCTTTAGGTATGGCTTCTAAAGCTGCCGTTACAAGTATTGAAAAGATGATTGAGCGCTGGAAAAAAGAAGGTGTTCAAGCTTGGAATGATTTATATATTTATGGCGAAAAAATCTCTGCTTTAATGGCACCATTGATTAATGCGAAACCGCAAGAAATCACCGTGACTGGTAGTACAACTTCTAATATTCATTCAGCATTGGCAACCTTTTATCATCCTACGAAAGATCGTTATAAAATTTTGGTCGATGATTTAAATTTCCCGACAGATCGTTATGCTGTTGATAGTATGGTCGAAATAAAAGGGTATTCAATTGAAGAAGCTGTTAAGGTTATTCGAAGTGCTGATGGTGAATTTATTGACGAAGATGCGGTAATTGAGGCAATGACAGATGATGTTTCCGTGATTTTATTGCCAACTGTTTTATATCGAAGTGCACAGATTATTGATATGAAGCGTTTGACAGAAGAAGCTCATAAACGTGGAATTATTATTGGCTTTGACTTATGTCACGCGATTGGCGCAATTGAAATTGATTTTAAAGAAATTCAACCAGATTTTGCTGTGTGGTGCACGTACAAGTATTTAAACGGAGGACTCGGGTCGACTGCCGGCTTGTATATCAATCAAAAGCATTTTGATAAAAAGCCGGGATTAGCGGGGTGGTTTGGCAATCGTAACGATACCCAATTTCAACTAAAGCATCAATTTGACCCACAACCTGATGCAAGTGGTTGGCAAATTGGTTCACCGGCAATTTTTTCAATGGCAGGTTTGGAAGGTTCTTTACAAATTTTCAATCAGCTAGGAATGAAGAAAATTAGAGCTAATTCTTTGAATAAAACTGCTTATCTAATGTTTTTAATCGATAAAGAGTTAGCTGATTACGGGTATTCATATGGGAATAGTACGGATGATAAAGTGCGTGGTGGGCATGTTTGTCTGCAACATGAAGAAGCTTATCGAATTGCGGCTGCCTTGAGAAATAATGGTGTTGTCCCAGATTTTCGTGAACCTAATGTGATTCGTCTAGCTCCAATTGCTTTATATACCTCTTATGAAGAAATCAATCTAGTTGTTCAAACATTGAAAAAAATTGTTGCTGAAAAGATCTATGAAGAGTACAGCAATACTCGTTCTTCTGTAGTATAAAAAAGAAGGAGGATAATTCATGATAATAGGTATTCCAAAAGAAATTAAAAACAATGAAAATCGAGTTGCTTTACCGCCATCTGGCGTATTTGGTTTAACAAATCTTGGACACAAAGTTTTGGTCGAAACAAAAGCGGGGCTAGGTTCTGCTATTACGGATAAAGAGTATGAAGAAGCTGGCGCTACAATCGTACCAGATGCGATGAGTGCTTGGGCTGCAGAAATGGTTTTGAAAGTTAAGGAGCCCTTGGCTGAAGAATACCGCTACTTTCGAAAAGACTTATTGTTATTTACTTATCTGCATTTAGCCGCAAATAAGTCGTTAACTAAAGCGTTATTGAAAGCAGGAGTACACTCAATTGCTTATGAGAATGTTCAGCCAGCCGATAACTCATTGCCATTACTTGCACCGATGAGTGAAATTGCTGGTCGTATGGCCGCACAAATAGGCGCAAATTTTTTGGAACGCGTTAACGGCGGACGCGGTGTATTACTTTCAGGTGTTCCAGGTGTTGCACGTGGGAATGTTGTTGTTATTGGTGGGGGAGTCGTTGGTATGAATGCTGCGAAAATCGCAGCTGGCCTTGGGGCAAATGTAACGATTATGGACGTAAGTGTTCCTCGTTTGAAGCAATTAGATCTAATTTTTGATGGAAATATCCAAACCTTAATGTCTAATAGCTACAATATTCAAGAAGTATTGAAAACAGCTGATTTAGTTATAGGTGCTGTTTTGATTCCTGGTCATAGAGCACCTACGCTAGTTTCAAAAGAAATGGTTTCAGGTATGCCATTTCATTCGGTGATTGTGGATGTAGCGATTGATCAAGGTGGGATTTTCGAAACAACGAATAAAGTAACAACCCATGACAATCCTACTTATATCAAAGAAAATGTAGTCCATTATGCTGTTGCAAACATGCCTGGTGCCGTTCCGCAAACCGCGACTTATGCATTGTCAAATGCAACAATGGAATACGTCAATTTATTGGCAAACAATGATTTGATAAGCTTACTAAAAGATAATTTGGCATTACGACGCGGCTTGAATACCTATAATGGCAAGTTGACAATTGAAGCAGTGGCAATTGATTTAGATTTACCTTATTTCCCTGTGATTACAGCATTAGAAGCTTAATCAAAATAATGCTTGGAAGAAGTATTTTAATGTAACTGGAAATCAAAGTGATTTAAAAGCAGGTATCAAAGTCTATTCTTTGTACCTGCTTAATAGTTTTTCGATCAACATCATATATTCTTGTCTTAGTATTTTTGGTTCAAGTATTTCCACATGCTCGCCAAAACCAAGAAAATAATTGGTCAAAAAGGGTAGTTCGTTATTATTAAACTCTCCAAGAATAAAGCTATCGTTATCTGTGACTGTGAGTCTCATATTTGGAAACTTATTTTTTAAGAAATGTTCTTTTCCTTTATCAGATAGACGTACTTTAAAAGGAATGTTTCGATATTCCTTTTGTTGTGTGGCTATAATTTTAGCTATTTCTCCTTCAGAGAGAGGGCGTGGATAATCCAATTCTATTTCAATATCTTCTATGTAATCACAACGATAAGTTCTCATCTCTTTTTTTTCAATGTCTATGGCAATACAATACCAATAACCATCCATTAAAGTTAAGCGAATAGGCAAAATTCGTTTAACTTTTCGTGTATAACGAGTGTATAGAATTTTGATGGGTTCATTTTTCAAAATAGTGCTAAATAAATCTTCAAGATTTTTAGTGGGCTCAATTTGATAAATTCCCGCATATTGTACCGAATCAGTTGCTTGTGCTATTTTTTCTTGTTTTTCGACGCTAAATGTATTTAATAATTTTTGCTGAATCGTAGAATAATTACTACCAAATGGCGAGCCAGATAACAAGTTTAAAAGTTGAAGAGAAAAAAACACACTAAAAATTTCTTTTTCCGTAAAATAAATTGGAGGTAATAATGAGGAGGGGAGAACTTTATACCCGCCATATCTTCCATTTTCAACATAAAATGGCACTCCTAATTGTTCTAACTCTGCTAGATCTCTTATTGCAGTACTTCTAGAAATCTGAAATTCCCGCATTAGATCAGTCAGATTAAATTCTTTATGGCTATTCACGAAAAAAAGTTCCCGTTGGATTCGTTCAGATTTATTCATAACATTGCCTCCATAGGTATCATAAAGTGACACCATTAGAATATATAATGAGTTTATCATGTTGTAAAGGAGTCTATCTATGAAAAAATTGTTTTTGTCATCGTCATTTAGTGAGGTTTCAGATGAATTATTACTACTAGAAAAAGATGTATATGGAAAAAGAGTTACTTTTATTCCCACAGCAAGTAATGTTGAAAAAATCAAATCTTATGTGACAGCTGGAAGAAAAGCCTTAGAGAAAATGGGGGCAATTGTAGATGTAGTAGACGTTTCTGTTGAGCCTCAAATCATTATTGAGCAAAAGATAAAGGAAAATGATTTTATTTATGTTACAGGGGGAAATAGTTTCTACTTAATGCAAGAACTAAAAAAATCCGGAGCAGATGCGATTATTAAAGAAGAAATAGAAAATGGCAAGCTTTATATTGGAGAATCTGCCGGTGCCATCATCTTGTCGAATTCTATTCACTATATCGAAAAAATGGATACACCGGATAAAGGGCTCGACTTAAACTCTTATAATGGACTAGGTATTGTAGAATTTTATTCTTTGCCTCATTATAATGAACCACCATTCAAAACTATTACTAAAGATATCAAAGAGAACTTTGCCAATAATTTGCTTCTTTGCTGTATAAATAATAAGCAAGCGATCTTAGTAAAAGGGACAAAAAGAAAAATAGTTACGAAAATATAAATACAATTTTGTAGTAGGAATCATTTTGACGTTGTAACGTTCTTTTATTTCTTCGTAAAAAATAAAAATGTCGAACAATAATTCGTTATGGTGAAAGATACTTTATTCTTGATGGTATATTCTGATAAAAATGATAAACTGGCTCATGGTGTACTAGCCAGTTTATTTTTTATACTAACTATGACTATGGTACTGAAAGTTCCGACTATGAATAGTTTTTTATGAATGAGAGAGAATAGGTTTTTTATGGTTTGAGAATAATGTTAGTTTTTCTCAAACCATAAAAGAAGTAATAAAATAGAGCTCAACAAACCGGATATCTGGTTAAACCAAACTTAGCTGATTTTTTTAATGTATTATCAAAATCATTTTTCAGATTTCTATTTGAAGTAAATGCTGATAAGTTGAAGGAAGATTTTATTTGGATGTCATTGTCGATGAATTACAAGTAAGACTCAAGTGAATGATCAAAAACGAGCTGATTAAATGAGTTGTATGATCTGGTGTCTGCAAAATGATCATGATCGTCAGATGTCGATTGTGAGCAATTTTGAGATAAAAAGATTGATAATGGTCCGCAATTGATCCTCAGAATCCTTTTTAAACGATAGTGAATAGTCTAAGACCACAATTAGTATGTTACGCATCTCAGTTATTAATAACTAATCGATTGCTGAAGATGCTGCAGGACAAGAAATCATGTTTTCGTAACAATATCTATTTTCCCGAAAGCATGATTTTTAAACTGTTAGAAATGGTAAAAAGCCATGTTTTCAGCGACTCAATTAATTTATTCAAGCAATTCAATTTGCAACAAATTTATGGTTCAGACAGAAATATATCTCTATTTTTCCTGATGTGTTATTGCATGCAAAGTTTGTTGATAAATCAATGATTGTCGAGCTTTTAACGATAATAACATCCCAATAACCAATAAATTAAATTACATGAATGGATAATGATTTCGGTTTAATTTTTTCTTTTTTTAGTATGTACCTCTCTTTTAACCTATCATTATATATCGTTATTTAAATGCAGGTAGAACAATTGTTATGTTTTATAGAAAGAACCATTTTTCAGTAATTCAACTATTTCATCATTCGTTCTCCCCTTTCTATTTTAATGATATTTATGTTATTTAATAGTTGACAAATTGGTATATACCTATTATTATATAGTTAGAGGGTTCCCCTCTCCTATCAAAAAAAGAAAGGACTGAAAAATAAAATGAGTCGTGAATTACTACAGGAACGCTACGAAAAAGAATTCGAAAAATTGCCGGATTTCATCCAAAAATATTTATTGTATTTGGAAGCAATCCCCCGTTCAACGAATACCCTATACGAATACTCTAAAGAATATCGAAGATTCCTCTCCTGGCTTTCTTCTGAACAAATTATTCAGGTGGATGATATTTCAGAGATCCAATTAGAAGATTTTGAAAGACTGAATAAAGATAAAATCGTTTTATATAAGTCCTTTTTAAATCAATCACCGAAACGAACCTTTGAAGGAAAAGTTGAGAATGACATCTCTCAATCTCCTTTGAGTGAAAGAAATACACATCGCCTTAAAGTGACTGTTCAACGCAGCATCACTGCTCTTCGTTCCCTTTTCAAATACTTATCGAATGAGGAAATCGAAGAATTTGACGAGCAGCTGGGTGATTATGTGATTCGCCCGATGTTGAGACGAAATATTATGGTCAATATAGAAAATGGCGGTGTGGACGCTTCTGATGCAGTACGCAAAGATAAAATCGAAAAAATGCTCTACTTGGACTCGGACGCGATCGATTTTGTGGAATTTGTCTATGCTGGTTACGGCAATCAACTGACCTCGCGTCAAGCCAAAACAGCTTATGAAAAAAATCGTATTAGAGATACCGCAATTCTCGCCTTATTCCTAGGATCGGGCATTCGTCTATCTGAATTAGTCAACACAAATGTCAGTGATCTCAACTACGAAGGTCTGTATGTTCAGGTTCAACGTAAAGGTGACACGCTGGATCATGCGATGATCTCCCCGATTTTTATTGACTACATTCAAGAATATGTTGATCAACGAAAGACACTCTATAATGCCGATGACTCAGTACCGGCGCTTTTTTTAACCAAACATAAAAATGTTGCCAAACGAATGGAAGGCGGTTCGATCGAAAAGATGATCGACAAATACTCCACCGCCTTTGGTAAACGTACCACTCCCCATAAACTGCGACATAGTGTTGGTACGATGGCCTTTCGCAAGACGAAAAATTTGAAAACCGTCAGTGAGATATTAGGTCAACGCGGCACCTCTGCCACAGAAATCTATACCCATATCGTAAAAAAAGAGAAACGTTCTGTGATTGATGATCTTTGGACATAAAAACAAAACGAGTTCAATCGAAAACAGATTGAACTCGTTTTGTTTATTTTTTTGTGGGTTACAGTCGATGCGAAATTAAAGTTTTTCCTTTTAAAATTGGTAAACATCGTCGCGATGACCCACTTTTAAAATCAAAATAGTCACCGTTTCTTCATTGATATCTGAAATCAGACGATAGTTTCCAATTCGATACCGCCAATAAAACTGGGCTTTGGCGGTCAATCCTTTACCATGAATTCTGGGAGTTGATAAAGCCGTGCTTTCTCTGATTTAATCAAACGTAACATTTTTTGAAAGCTCCCTTTTTCCTCTCCATCTTTCTGAACTATCAAAAAGCGATCAACCTAGTCCTATTCCAGCAAGTTGACCGCTTTTTTGATACTTTTTAGCTATATTCATATATAAATTGATTAATGGTTTCTGCTACTTCTTCGCAGCAGCTTTTGATCGCAGGATGACCGGGCTTATCGAACAATTTGAACTGACCGTGGACGACTTCGCCAACAATGGCTTGATATTCTTGTTCAATATTTGGACGAATAGCTTTGTCTTTTTTAGCGGCTGTTAGCAGCAGCGGCGCCTGCAGAATTTGCAAGGAATCGAAGAACAGCTCTCTTCTGGAGATGATCAAACGCCACATGGAATCTGTATCCCGCTCAACCACGTCCTTCCAATCCTCCCCAATACACCAATGGTAGAACTGTGATGCTTCAGGGTCCGCCATCGTTGAAGAGCGTTCGGCAAGTAATTCTTCATCAAAATCATCAGGAAGCGTACGCCCGTGAAAGCTGTCAGCAGTAACGGTGGCGATCAGATCTGGTCTTAAAAATGCTGCATTGATGGCTACCCAAGCGCCGCCGCTAGTTCCCACTAGATTTGCGTCGCTAATATTTAAATGCTCTAACAAGGCGATCGTTTGGCGAGCTTCATCTTTCCAAAGCTCGGTAGGAAATTTATCCAGCCGGTCAGATTGACCATAGCCTAAAAAATCAATCAAGATTACTTGGAAATCTTTATAAAGGGGCAACATGGGTTTAAATAACTTGGATGACGAGGTATTTCCATGCAAAAAGACGAGTGGTTTTCCTTCTCCGATTGTTTCGTAGAAGATGTTTTTTCCTTTATAGCTAAAGAAACTCACTACAATCCCTCCTTAAAAGTTCATACGTTTGTTTTTAGTATAACAAGAAAAGCCAATAACAGCGGTTATCGGCCTAAAGAAAAATATTATGAAATATAAAATAAATGGGTTGGACTTTTTATAAAATATATGTTTTGAAACTATACTTCATTGCTTACACGCATCTGCTTAAAAATTCTGATTGAGAAAATAGCAATCAAAATGGTCACAATAGAAGTAGCAATGATTAATACTAGCAGCATTTTTGTCGACGCTACTGCCGCAAAGCTGCCATACATCACCTGGCCTAAAGGAATCGCTAGGGTTGTCACGATTATCACTAATGACATGATCCGACCAAGCAAAGCTTTGTCAGAAACTAACTGGATATAAACAATCAATTGAACCGAAACGACTGTAACTACACCCATTGCTGAGGCCACGATGACTGTCATCAGCCAAAATGCCAACGTTGAATCCTGAATCAGGCCAAACGGGATGACTAATAAACTAAATAAAATCGCCACGAGAATCAAATTTTTGGTAATACTGGTTTCATTCAAGCGATTCGCGATCACACCGTAAACGACTGTTCCCAAAAGACTGCCGATTGCTAGAATCGTATTCATTAACCCGAATTGTGCATCGGTCGCACCTAATTGAATACGGGAAACATACGGAATGATCACCTGAATAAAGGAAGCGAGGAAAAAGTTTAACAAAAATGCTACTGCTGCAACTTTGACAATGACTTTTTGCGCCTTCAGATAGTTCGCTACTTCCTTCAAATCACCGACAACCACCTGGAAAAGCGTCCCATCCATTGCAGCTTGTGCTTGAACCGGAATGTTTAACAATACTTCGCAGAAAATCGCAATTAAAAATAAGGCTGCTGTGATCATAAAAATTTGATAAACGGCGTCAAATCGATAAATGATTCCCGCAAGGATCGGGCCTAAAACCGTTCCTAATGTACCGATGGAGCTGATAATTCCGTTCGCTCGTGGAATCTCCTCTTCCTTACAAATTATGGGAATCGCTGATTGAACCACGGGTGTTTCAAAAGCCGAGACCATTCCAATGATCACTGTCAAGATTCCGATCGCCGTTACTGGATTTTCCAAACGTGTGACTAGAAACAGGCCAATCGATAAAACAAGGTACAGACAATCCATCAGTAACATCAAATTTCTTTTCGGCAAACGATCAGCCAGCACGCCGCAGAAAGGCAGACAAATCAATCGCCCTACGATCGATAACGACGCAATCACGCTAAAGGTCAACGCGGATTTTGTAATATCCAGCACATACAATGAAATCACAAATTGAACAATCGTTGTTCCTAAAACGGAGAATAATTGACTCCCAATTAATAAATTAAAATTTTTATTCTTTCTCATAATAACCATCCTTCTTTCTTCACTCTTAAGCAACAACCTCAAAAACAACTGATTCAAATTAACATACCTACCGTTGGTATCTATAACCTTAAAAAAAATAGCTTATTCTTCGCTATCTTTTTTTAAATAGGCAAACATTTTATTCGCTTCTGTCATGATCTCCTCATTGAAGATCGGAATACCGACACCATCGAATAGCTTCTTAGTAAATAGTACCTTTCGCTTCAGCTGTTCCTCAGTAAAAACAGTCAAGTGCAACCCGATCCACGTATTTAGGTTCATCATCAACACATCCGCGACCTCTTCAGGAAACTCTGTTTCAATCGAGCCGTCCGCGATCCCCTCTTCAACAATTTTTTTGATTTCGGGAATTACTTCGTTAAACATGCTGATGATCTGCTCTCCGATAAAACGCGGACTGCGCAGGGTAACTGCCGCTGAATAATTTAACTTCATCCGAGAATAATCAGTAAACGCATCTAGAATTGCGCTTTGCAATTTTTCTAATCCGTTATTTCCTGGATGCTTTCGCAAACTTTCTTCGGGTGTTTCCGCAGGTTCGATAATCGTTTCAAAAATCTCAAACTTTGATTTGAAATGCTGGTAAATCGCACCCTTCGTCATGCCATCTAAACCATTGACAATATCTTGGATCGACGTATTATCATAACCCTTTTCAAGAAATAATTGCTTCGAAACAGCTAGAATCTTGCGCCGTGTTTCTTCTGGATTTTTTCCTCTCGCCATGGCTTCACTCCTTACATACCATTGGTATCTATCTAAAATATAGAGCTTCACTGGCTAATTGTCAACAGTTTTTGATAAAAAGATTTTGATATAATTTCATTTGCGATATTTATAGTTCTATATCTTTAAGAGAAATCCCTTAACTATCGAACGTAAAAGCTTTTTTACCTGATTTTTCTCGCGAGGATTCGCTTTTTGTTTTATGCTAGAGATAAGATAAATGGTGATTGAGGGATGAAAAATGGATGTCGGACAACGGTTAAAAATACGTAGAAAAGAATTGGGATTCACACAGGATTATGTGGCAGCTGAGTTAGGAATTACCCGCCAAACAATGTCGAATTGGGAAAATGGTCGAAGCTACCCTGATATCGAGCGAATTATTCGTTTATCAGAGCTTTACAATCTTTCCCTCGATGAATTATTGAAGGGAGATCGAGAAATGGTCAAGCATTTACAGGAGAATACCGTAGTCAACCACTTCTTGAAGATTTTTATTGTTCTACTTTTAGTGAATGGACTACTGATGCTGCTTCTCTTAGCAAATCCATTAATGAATGAAGTATTTCTTTGGCTGATTTTCGCTCTGGTTGGTGCCAACAGCTTGTCGCTTTTTTATCTGATTATAAAAAAAATTTAGGAGGGACAAATTATGAACCAAACAGCGCTCATGATTCTTTTAATGGTTTTACTTTTGGTAGGGGCCTGCTGCCTATTTTATTATATCTTTTCGTTGATCATGCTAGATGCCAAAAGCCGCGGCATCAAAAATCCAAAATTTTGGTCACTGATCGCTACCGGCGGACAAAACGGTGGCGGCCTGCTGCTTTATCTTTTTGCTCGTCGAAAAACTACTAGCTTAATGAAGCCGGCTGAAGTGGAAAAATTTCTTCAACTCAAACGGAAAATCTATTGTTTGCTGGCAGTGCTGTTTGTGCTTTTTCTAGCATTCGCCGCGATAATTTTCCGCTTGAACTAAAAAAAGAACCGATCAGGGCTCTTTTTTAGCGATACTTCATTTCTAATGCTAACAAATACTGCTTGCGTTCTAATCCGCCCGCATAGCCGGTCAGATTTCCGTTGTGTCCGATCACTCGATGACAGGGAATGACGATGGCGATCTTATTCGAGCCGTTTGCTCTTCCCACTGCACGAACTTTTCGTTTATCTCCTAAACGCTCCGCAATTTCCTGATAGCTGACCGTTTCGCCACTTGGAATCGTCAATAAACTATTCCAGACCTCTTTTTGAAAAGGCGACCCGTCAAGAAACAGCGGCAACTCAAACTCTGTGCGTTCGCCTTTGAAATATTCGTTCAATTGTTGCTCCACAAGCTGATTGATGGCGGTTTGACCATAAATGATCCGAAAGTTGTATTTATCACGCAACGCTTCGATCTCACGCTCTAATCCGCGCCGATCTTCAAACTCCAACAAATAGAGCGCGTCGTCATCGGTTAAACACAGCATTCGACCGATGGGGGTGGAAATAAATGAGGCGTTTAGCGTACGTGCAGCGACTTTTTTCGCGGGATTTCCCATAATTTTCGTAAAGGCATCATTGAATCCGCTGGCTGATTCATATCCAGACTCCAGCTGCTGATCGATTACCTTGCTGCCTTGACTGATTTCCTTAAAAGCCAAACCCATCCGGCGGGCCCGAGCATATTGGACAAAAGTCATGTTATAGACCTCTTTGAATTTTCTGCGAGCTGTGACGGAGTTCAGTCCAAGCGCTGAAAAATCCGCCTCCTTCCAGCGTTTTTCCGGATGCTCTTCCACTGCATTCACCAAAAGCTGAACTTCTGCCGGAATTGCCTGCGGAAATGACAAGGGCTGACAAATTTTGCAGGGCCGGTAGCCTGCCAGCAGCGCTTCTTCTGCTGTTGGATAAAACTCACAGTTCTCCATTTTCGGTTTGCGTGCTCGACAGGTTGGATGACAAAAGATCCCCGTCGTTTTTATTCCTGCAAAAAAGATGCCATCGTAGCTGCGGTCTCTCTCTTTTAAAGCGTGATAATACTCTGCTTGTTTTTTCTTTGAAGTAATCATCTCGGATTCCCCCTTTGTTACCAATAGTATAAACCTTCTAACATGGACTTTCTTCCGAAAAATGAACAACTATTTTCTATTTATTAAATAACCGTTTAAGATAATAATATTTTGTTTCAATGACAGTTAGCCGTTATAAAATAACTGTTGTTTGACACTTCTTGCGCGCTGTCTTATACTTTTAGTTACAAAGGAGTTGGCAGCGATGAATCAACAAGAAGCCAATCGACGGATGGAGGAAGAAATCCAATATTTCCCCTGGTTCGTCCAAAATTATTTTCGTAAAAAAAGCGGTGATCAATACTCTTCCATCACCTTATATGAATACGCCAAAGAATATCGACGCTTTTTGAATTGGCTGATCCAAGAAGGTTTTTCTTCGGCCGAGAAACTCTCAGAAATTACACTGGAGGAGTTTGCGGCATTATGGCCGGAGGATTTGGAGTTTTACAAAGCCCACTTGGTCAAAGCGCCGAAGATTTTAAAAGAATCTACTAAGAAACGTTTAGAAGAAAGCGAACAAGCCCTTCCCTTGCGGCAAAATGTCACCGTTCAACGTGGCGTAACCGCCCTGCGCTCCCTCTTCAGCTATTTGAATGAGGCGATCGATCGTAAAACTGGCAAGCCTTATCTTGAACATAATATGATGGGAAAAGTCGCAAATGTCAAGGATAATAAGACCATGGCCGAGCGCGGTGCCGCGATTGAGAAGAAGCTTTTCTTAGATGATGAAGCCCTAGACTTTCTCGATTTTGTCGAACATCGCTACATCGAAACGTTGGAAAGTCGCCAGGCAATTACAGCCTTTAAGAAAAACCAAGTCCGTGATCTCGCCATTATTGGACTTTTTCTAGGAACCGGCATGCGGCTGGCTGAACTGATCAATATGAATGTTCAGGATCTTGATTTGAATGCCGGAGAAGCTCGCGTCTATCGAAAAGGCGGAAAATGGGATATGGTGGTCATCTCTTCGATTGCGATCGAATATCTAACGGATTATCTTAACCAAAGACAACAGCTGTATCAACCAGATGAAAACGAATCCGCCCTCTTTTTAACTCGTTATCGCGGCAAAGCCAAACGCATCGCCGGCGGTGCAGTCGAAGCAATGGTGGGAAAATATTCCGAAGCCTTCAAAATCAAAATCTCACCTCACAAGCTGCGTCACTCTGTCGCCACACAGCTCTACAGTAAAACCAATTCCTTGGTACAAGTCGCTGAGCAGCTGGGACAATCGGGGACGTCTGCTACGACGGTTTATACCCATATCGCTGGGAAGAAAAAACGCGATGCTATGAATGATTTGTGGACTTGAAACAATAAAAAAATTGTTTGTAATATAATGATCAAATCCGTATAAGACAATAGTGGGTAGCATAAATATGTTCCTCCCACGGCAAATAGCCCGCAGCTTTTGCGGGCTTAAAATTTGCGCTCACCTTTTTAAATCGTGCACACCTCCGCCTCATCCCAACGTCGGATTTTTTGATAGGACGGGAGTGTGCTACTTATTCTCGCTTGCGCATACGATTGAGCAGGCGTTTACGGGCTTTTTTTGGTTTTGCTGGCGGCGATTCTTTATTTGCGGAGGCTATTGGTTCTTCTGCTTCCTCCTCATATTTCGCCGTAATGATCAGCTTTGCTGGCGTTACTTGTTCATCTACCGCCAGATCCTCTACGGAGACGCCTGCTGGCAGACTGGATGTAATCATCATCAGCGCCTGACTTTCACTGATATCCTGCGGTTCCACTCCCATTGGCAGCTGAATGGTTTTAATCAACCAGCCTGGTTTTGGTTGTTCTTCGGTGATTGTGAAATCCTCTGGAAAGCGGATTTGTCCGGTATTTTTTACAGACTGCGGCTGCAGTTTTTCTTTTGCAATAGTCGCTTCTACAACTGGCTGTGCACCAGCTGTCTCCAGCATGATACTCATTGGATCGTTGGCGGGTTGCTCGGTTTTTTCTCGATCATCAAAGATCGTGCGGACTTCTCGCACGATTACTTTGGCGTGCAAAACTTCTTTGAATAGCGCGATCCCGTCTTTTTCAAACAGACCGATCTTAGTTAATTTGGTTAATGCTGCTTTGACTTGATCCGCGGTTTTGGTGGGATCAAAATGTTTAAATTTCAAATGATGGGACTTGCCAATTCCGTCGGCAAATTCCGCATCTAACGTAATCGTTTTCATTTTTTGGCTTTCTTCCTTTCGTTTTTCGTTTTTTTTACATTGGGAATGGAAATATTCGTCATGATTCCGCAAATCCTGTTAATGGTTCTTCGCTAATTTGATTCAATAATTGTTCAGTTTCTTCAGCGACATAGGTTTGCGCTGGGAATAATTTCGCGGATAATAATTGCCATTCTTTCTTTCCAAAATAATCAGTAAAATAAATATAATAGCGACGCATTGCGGCAGTTGAGCGGGTTTTTAAGAAAATGTAGTTCGCTAATCCGCGTAACACACTCTTGAATTCTGATTCGCAGAGTTCTGCTCTAACTTGCAGTGCAATCAACAGTTCGATGGTGGCCGTGCCATCTTTTGTCTCATGGTAAAACTTGCGAATGCGTTTTTCGATTGTCTGCCGTGACAACGTAAATAGTTTTTTATCGGTAATGCCATACTCGTGCATTCATTCTCCCCCTTTCGTTTAGAATAGTTCTTTGTTGAGATATCTACACCACTAACATACGCCTATTTCTACGGAATTTACACACCAAAAATTTGATTGCAACTAAAATATAAAAATTCTAATCTAAGGAATACGACAACCACGCGTCAAATGCCTTCATAAAATAACTTAATCAAGAAATAAATACCCGTATTTTTATCTAAAAATATGAAAAAAGCCCACGAAATGATTGTATTTTGAATAAAAATAGCCCGTTTAAACACTGAAAAAGCTGATTGAGAGGCATCATTAAAACAGTGTAATTTCTTTACTTTAAGATGTCTTTTACTTTTGATTTTTATTAGATTTGTTTGCCATGACATATAGGTTGTCCTACTGTTGTATATATGCAAGTTCACAATAATTAGCCGATGAGACGCAGCTAAATAAAATCTGTCAAAATCATGCCTCTTGATTCACTAGATCACCAAAAAGACCGATCAGTTTTCCCGATCGGTCCTTTGATTAAACTTCCTTATTTAGCCAAGTAATCAGCCTTTGAGCTACCTGCTCATTTTGATCGCTGATATCTGATTTTCCATCGCCCTTTTGAGCGCCATACGCACCAAAGCCGCCATGATTTCCACCGACGATTTCTTGATAATTTGTGTCTTTAGGCAAATCCTCTTTAGCTTTTTGATAAGCGTCACGATTCAATACCTCATCCTTCTCTCCAGTCAAGGAGAGTACGGGCAGCTTCTTATCAGCTAGACTTCCCTTTTCATCTGGATAACTGGCTAAGAAAAACACTCCTACTAATCTATCAGAATGCTCCTTGGCAAAACGGCTTGCCATCACACCGCCTAATGAGTGACCTCCCAATACAAAGTCTCGCTTAGGTTGCTGAGAAAGTACCTGCTCCCCACGATTTGGTGCTAAGATCGCCAAGTCCAGCGGCATTTTCAATAGATAAACTGGATAGCCAGCTTTTGCCAGCGTTTGAGCCCAGGGGCTATAGCTTCCTGGATCGACTAAGGCCCCGGGATAAAAAATGATTATCGGCTTCGATTTGTCCTCAGAAGGAAAATACAGCCAATCCTTGCCTTCTTTTGCCTGTTCCGTCACCTGCTGCGCGGACTCTGTCGGAGCATAAGTTTGCGTTTTTACATACGCAATTCCGCCGATTATCACGACAACGATTCCGATAAGAACAGTCAGAAGGAGCTTTTTCCATTTCTTCACTGTGATCGTTCCTTTCCTTCGTTGCCATCATATCATTATCCAGCATTTTGGAGCAATTTTTGTGACCCTGCTTTTCTAGTAATTAACGTTCCAACATCCGCTTACCCACGACTAAAGTCACAAGTGTGCACGCCTCGCTCAATCAACTGTGCCACACCAATGAGCCTTTTTATGGAAATTTGGTGTTCTTATTTAGGATCTCTAGCGCTTTTCTGTAATGTTTTCTTCAAATGCTTGAGAAAGTATTCTCCAAATTCTGTCGGCTTGCGCATTTTATTAGAGATCACCACTAAAGAATGAACCTCGGCATCTTTTAAGGGACGAAGCACGATTTGCTCCTTAGTTAAGCCGTTGATGATGCCCAAGCCAGAAGCATACGCATCAGATGCAGCTAGTAAATTCATCAGAGTTCCACGGTCACTGGTGTAGAAATTGGATTGCTCTTTGGATATGTCAATCGGGTCCTCATCTAAATGGACTGAACCGCTGTCCTCTTGAAAAAAACGGACTTGAGGATAAACCAAAAGATCCTCCTTCGTTATAACTGATTTCCCACTAAGCGGATGGTCCGCGCCCAAATAAATATGCGTAGAAAAATTCCCCAGCACCTCAAATTTCAAACTTTCTTGGCTGAAATAACGCTCAAGCAATCGCTTATTTTGCGGATTCAGATACAAAATTCCCAGCTCGCTTTCAAAATCTCGAATGCTTTCAAGAATTCGTTTGGTAGTCGTCTCAATTAAATAGAAATTCCGACAATCCGCTTGAAATTTCTTCGTAACTTTCGCAAAAGGCTCATAAAGAAAGTCATAATGCTGGGAAACCACGGTGAAGCTCTTCTTTGTTCCCAACGAAAAATGGTTTTCCATCTCTTCTACCTGAGCCAAGATTCGTTTGGCATAGATCAAGAAGTCGCTACCCGCTTCTGTCAAGCAAACACCGGATTTGGAGCGATGGAACAGCTGAATGTCCAGCTCCTTTTCTACCTCCTTAATGGCGCTAGAAAGACTGGGCTGCGTGACGTACAGCTCTTTAGCTGCTTGACTAAAGCTTCCGACCTTAGCGATCGTCAGGACGTAACGATATTGCTGTAAATTCATGAATTACTCCTTTCTATAGTGCTTATTCGTCAAATACCTGGAAGCCGCAAATCAGATCCTCCAATAAATCCTGACTGTCTTCAATCCCGATCGAAAGACGCAATAAATGATCCGTTAGTCCGTAAGATTCCCGTAATTCTTTGGGAATATCCCCATGCGTTTGCGTTGTTGGATAGGTGATCAGCGTCTCCACCCCGCCTAAGCTTTCAGCGAAGGTAATCAAATTCAGTCGGTTTAAAAATTCTGGTATCTTGGCTGCATCACGAACACAAAAGCTAATCATCGCGCCAATTCCTGGATAAAGGACCTTCTCAATTGATGAAATATTCTCTAAAGCTGCTGCAATTTTCTGCGCATTGCGCTCCTGCTGCTCAAAACGGACCTTTAGCGTCTTGAGACTACGAATGAACAGCCAACTGTCAAAGCTGGATAAGGTTGGACCCGTAGTATTGCTGAGCCATGCCAATCTTTCACCAACCTCTGATTCTTTCGTCACAACGACGCCTGCCAATAAATCATTGTGACCGCTTAAAAATTTGGTTCCTGAATGAACCACAATATCCGCCCCTTCTTTCAAAGGTTGCTGACGCAAGGGAGTTGAAAATGTATTATCTACGATTAATAGTGGACGATATTGATGTGCCAGCTTTGCTGCTTCAGTGATTGAGACCTCCTGCATTAAAGGATTCGTCGGTGTTTCTAAAAAGATGGCTGTGATTTCTTCATTGATTTGACTTTTTAAGCTGTCAAAATCCTCAAAATAATGAAAGACTGACGCATTTTGCCGCTCTAGCTCTTGAAAATAACGATAACTGCCGCCATAGAGATCTCTCGATACTAAAAATTCACTCTGAGCCGGAAAATAATTAAAGACTAGCTGAATCGCGCTCATTCCTGAACTGGTAACGATTGCTTGACTGCCAGCTTCTAAATTTGCCAGTGCTTCTTCTAAAATTGTTCGTGTAGGATTTTTAGTCCGAGTATAGTCATATCCGGTGCTTTGACCCAACGCTGGATGAGAAAAAGTCGTCGATAAATAAATCGGTGCTGAGACTGCTCCTGTCTGTAGGTCACTGTGATTGCCGATCTGCGCTAATTCTGTTGCTGTTTGATAATTCATCTGTGATACCTCCTTTAATGCTGCGATCCACTTCGATTAATCTTTTCACTGCAGCTTCAATATTTTCTGGTTTTGTTGCTAAATTTATACGGATGAATCCTTTAGTCTCCGACGAAAACCAAGCACCATAATCAATGGCTAAACCGGCTTGATCTTGGATATAATGCTTTATCTCATATAATTTTGGCAGCCAATTTCTTATGTCTAGCCAAGCCAAATAAGTACCTTGCAGCTCGCTGATCTTAATCTCAGGAATATTTTCTGCTAATCGTCCCCTTAACAGTTGATAGTTTTTCTCCACCAAAGCCAGTAAGTCTCGTAGCCACTCATCGCCTGTAGCATAGGCAGTCATTGCAGCTGTCTGCCCTAAGGCACTAAAACCGGTATGGCGATGATGCTTTTCCCATTGTTGATATTTTTTTCGTAGCTTCGGATCAGGCAGCCAGATATGCGCATTCAGTAGTGACGCCAAATTAAAAGTTTTCGACGGCGCGTTGCAGACAATCAGCTGCTCGAAACAATCTAATTCCTCGGCGATCGTTAGTGCAGAAACAAACGAATGACCAGACAAAATCAAATCTGAATGAATTTCATCTGAAATGACCAATACATCATATTTTTGACACAGGGAAAGAACTTCCTTTAGTTCTTCTCTGCGCCAGACGCGTCCAACTGGATTATGCGGGGAGCAAAGAAGAAACAGTTTCACCTCATTTTCCATTAGCTGACGCTGGAAATGAACCAGATCCATTCGATAGCCGTCCTCTGTTTCTAATAAATTCGATGTGAGCAATTCCCGCTGCTGGTCTTCAATCACATTAAAGAAGGGGTAATAAACAGGCGGCTGAATGAGTATCTGATCGCCTTTTTCGGTAAAGCATTCGATCAAATCGTGAAGCCCCTGTACAACACCCGTCGTAAAATGCAGCCATTCCTTACGAAATCTAGTTTTTTCATGACGCTCCTGCCAGCTTGCATAAGCAGAAAAATAATCTTCTGGAACCAAGGAATAGCCAAAGATGCCATGCTCGATCCGTTCCGTTAATGCTGCTTGAACCGTTGTCGGCATAGAAAAATCCATGTCCGCTACCCAAAGTGGCAGCAAGCCTTCAGCACCGTACCGTTCCTTCAAACCATCCCACTTCAAAGAGTCTGTTTGTTTTCTGTTTTGATAAAATGTCTGGACAAAATCTGCAATTTCCATCTGCTCACTCCTTTTTTTGAAAATAAAAAAGTCCCTTTGTCAATTGACAAAGGGACGGATTATACCGTGTTACCACCCAAATTCGTATTACAAAAATACCTCGACAGCTCCATAAGAAGCTCGGCGAAATAACGGTCGCAACCGTCTAGCGAGCGTGAACCCGCCAGAACACTCAGAGCTCATCTTCATCGAGTTTGCCATGTCCTCTTTCTCACCAGCCGAGGTCTCTGTATTTAGCAGCGTCAACTACTCTTCTCTTCAACGTTAATTTATTTTATTCTTGAAAAACTAGCGTACCTCGATCTGACCCTTCAATACGTTTTTGGTGTTGTAATAGATATGCTTCGCTACTTCAGCGTTATTCATCGTGTACAGATGAATCCCCGCCACATCCTGTGTCGCCAAGTCAATAATCTGATCGATAGCATACGCCAAGCCGGCTTCTTTAAGAGCGATCGGATCATGCTCGTATTTTTCTAAAATGGCTAAAAACTTGCGCGGAAGCTTAGTATTGGTAGTCTTAATCAAGCGCAAGGCCTGCTTCCGATTTACAATCGGCATGATTCCCGCTAAGATCGGAACCTTGATATCCGCCAAGTCACAGGATTCTTGAAATTGATAAAAAAGCTCATTGTCGAAAAACAGCTGGGTGATCAATTGATCGCAGCCGCCAGCAACCTTCCGCCTCAGATTTTTAACATCCTCAATGCGATTTTGCGACTCTGGATGCGTCTCAGGATAACAAGCGCCGCTGATATGAAAATGCGGTGCCTGCTGCTTCACGTAGTCAATCAAATCACTGGCATAAGTAAAATCCTGTTTAGGCGGGAGCTCTGGAATGATATCCCCTCGCAACGCCAATATCTGATGAATGCCGATTTGATCTAATCGCGTTACTAGTCGCTGAACCTGCGCTTGATCCAAGTAAGCCGCGGGCAAATGTGCGATCGTTGGTACCTGAAGCTCCGTATGGATATAATCGGCTACCCTCAACGTCGTCTCTTCGATGGTTTGACGATTGTTGCTGCAGGTCACACTGATAAAATCAGGCGCTAATTGCTGCAGCTCCTCCAATGTTGTTATGAGCTTCTCCGTTCCGACCTGTGTATTCGGCGGAAACACCTCAAATGATAGCATGCTGGACATTGGCTGCACTTCCTTTCTATCAGAATTTGTCTAAATTCCTTCGTTTGTTGTGATACGTTACACAATACCACGCTTTTTTCGCCTTGAATAACTGATAAAAGTAATAACTGGTTATAGCTAATAACTATAACCTCCGTTATAATCATAGAAAAAGAGGTGAAGTGATGCGTTTACAACAATTGATCTATTTCGAAAAAATTATTGAAAAAGGCTCAATAAACGAGGCTGCAAAAGCTCTGTATCTGACTCAGCCCAGCCTTTCCAATGCGTTGAAGGAGCTCGAAAATGAAATGAAGGTACAGCTGCTAGTTCGCAACAAGCAGGGGATCATCCCTACCGCTGAAGGTCGTGAATTTCTGATCTATGTTCGGCAAATATTGGATCAGGTCAATCTGCTGGAGGAGAAATTTAAGAATGAGCCGCTGCGACGCCAGAATTTTTCAGTATCCGCTCAGCATTATGCCTTTGTGGTCCATGCTTTTGTGGAGCTACTGCGCACCGTCAATGCCGATGAGTATAATTTCACTCTGCGTGAGACCGAAACAGAAAATATTTTCGATGATCTCGCCAGCTTCAAAAGTGAACTAGGTATTCTTTATTTGAATTCCTTCAACCGTCAAGTCATGACCAAGCTGTTCAAAGAAAAAGGCTTAGAGTTCACACCGCTTTTCAATGCCAAGCCGCATGTTTTTGTCAGCCGCACCAATCCCTTAGTCGCTAAAAAATCGCTGAAATTAGCGGATCTCGAGGACTATCCCTATTTATCCTATGAGCAAGGAGAAAACAATTCCTTCTATTTTTCCGAAGAAATTCTAAGCACCTGGGATCGAAGAAAGAACATCAAAGTCAGCGACCGCGCAACAATCTTTAACCTGATGGTAGGCTTAAACGGCTATACGATCAGTTCAGGAATCATCAGCAGCGAACTAAACGATGATAAGATTGTCGCGATTCCTCTAGAGTATCAGGATGTCATCACCCTCGGCTGGATCAAACAACAGCAGCTTGAGCTCAGTCCCTTAGCTCAGACCTATCTAGAGCTGTTAAAAGAACACATTCGCGGCTATGGATTTGATATTATTGAATAAAAAAGGAGTCAAAAGCTTCTCTTTGATGAGATAGCTTTGACTCTCTTGATTTAATTCAGAATAATCAACTATAAACAAGCAGTCCCCACTGCAAAATCAGCGTAATCCCCGCACCAAATAGCCAGCCACCTACTACATCAGACAAATAATGAATCCCTAAATACACCCGAGAAAAACCAATCATTCCAGCGATCACTAGACAGATGATTACCAATAATGGTAGGAATTGCGGATAGACTTCCCCACCATCAAGCGCGATACAGCAATAAAGAGCACTGGAACAGGTCGCGTGAAAGCTAGGAAAACTGGCGTCGACTTCTTCGACCAACCGTTGACCCACTGGACGGGGACGCTTTATCAAACGCTTGATAATATAGGCTAAGCCCCAACTAAGAGCCAAAGATAAGCCAGCCGGTTTCAGAATTGCTGAACGAAACGGCGGGACTAAAGCCAGCGCACCGATGATAATGATCACACCTGTAGCTCGACCAAGTTTTGTAAAAAAGAGCATGATCTTAGTGATAATCGGACGCCGTAAAGCAATCACTTTGAGCGTCACCAGCTCATCAAACCGCTGTAAACCTGACAATGAAAGAGCGATCAACAACATTACGAATACTAGCAAACAAATAATTCCACCGATTAACATAGCATCTCCTCCTTCCAGATAGTACTCTCAATCTCTGCAACTTAAACGATCTTTATTCTTATTATATTAAGTATAACCCAATTTATTTCCGTTGTGTTAAAGAGAAAAAAGGACCAGCTACGTTTTGCACGCCAATTTTCCTCAGCTCCCTTACTTTTTTAATCATATCCCTCATATAAACAAAACTTATCGTTACCCAACGTTTTGACTATACTTTCCTCCACCTTTTATACTTCCGTTGCAATCAAATTTTAGGAGGATTTAATTATGCTTACAGGTTTAAATTTATTAAACAACCCCTTTTTAAATAAAGGAACAGCCTTTACCAAAGAAGAACGAGCAAAATATGGTATTACTGGGATGCTGCCTAGTACCGTTCAAACATTAGAGCAACAAGCCGTTCAAGCTTACGGACAATATTTAAGCAAACCATCAGATTTGGAAAAACGCATTTTCTTAATGAACGTGTTTAACACCAACCGAACATTATTCTACAAATTAATGGGCCAACATTTAGTTGAATTCATGCCAATCGTTTATGATCCAGTTGTGGCTGATTCAATCGAACAATACAACGAAATTTTCGTTGAACCACAAGATGCGGCTTTCTTATCCATTGATGATCCAGAAAGTATCAAAGACAGCTTGAAAAACGCCGCTGACGGCCGTGACATTCGTTTAATCGTTGTGACTGACGCAGAAGGTATTTTAGGCATGGGTGACTGGGGTGTCAACGGTGTGGATATCGCCATCGGTAAATTAATGGTTTACACTGCTGCAGCTGGAATCAATCCTGCACAAGTTTTACCTGTTTCTATTGATGCTGGGACAAATAACGAAGAATTATTGAACAATCCGCTTTACTTAGGGAACCGTCATGAACGTGTGACTGGCGACACTTACTACGATTTCATTGATCAATTCGTTGAAGCAGCGACAGATCTTTTCCCTGAATTACTATTACACTGGGAAGACTTCGGCCGTGGCAATGCCGCAAACATTTTAGAAAAATATCAAGATAAAATCACGACCTTCAATGATGATATCCAAGGAACCGGAATCGTTGTTCTTGCTGGTGTATTAGGCGGATTGAACATTTCTGGTGAAGCCTTGAAAGATCAAACTATCCTGACATTCGGTGCTGGGACTGCCGGCGTTGGTATTGCCAACATTTTATTAAAAGAAATGGTTCGTCAAGGAACACCTGAAGAAGAAGCACGCAAACACTTCTACCAAGTCGACAAACAAGGTTTGTTGTTTGAAGATACAGAAGGCTTAACACCTGGTCAAATTCCATTTGCAAGAAAACGTGCTGAATTTACTAACAGCGAAGAATTAACAAACTTAGAAGCCGTTGTAAAAGAAATTCATCCAACAATCATGATCGGCACTTCTACACAACCAGGTGCTTTCAGCGAAACCATCGTCAAGGAAATGGCGGCACACACTGCTCGTCCAATCATTATGCCGTTATCAAATCCAACAAAATTGGCAGAAGCTACAGCGAAAGATTTGATCGAATGGACGGACGGAAAAGCCTTGATCGGTACAGGAATCCCTGCTGCTGACGTGGAATATAAAGGCGTGACTTACCAAATCGGCCAAGCCAACAATGCCCTAATGTACCCAGGTCTTGGTTTAGGCTTGATCGCTTCAACTTCAACTCGCGTAAACGATGAAATTATTTCTCAAGCAAGTCGCGCGTTAGGCGGAATCGTGGATGTGACAAAACCAGGTGCGTCTATCTTGCCTCCAGTGGCTAAATTGACGGAATTCTCTCAAATCATCGCTGAAACGGTAGTGAAATCAGTCGTTGATCAAAAATTGAACCGCGAAGAAATCACAGATGTCAAAGCAGCGGTTGAAGCGGCTAAATGGGTACCTGAATACCAAGACTAATCCATTCTTCTCCTTCCCCTTATCGGATTAGATTATATATAAGTAACTCTCTTAAATGAGGGAGTAGATGCAATGCTACTCCCCATTTTTATGGATTCAACAATGCTTTACTAAAGAAAGGATCTTTTAAAAATGGCACAAAAAGAATCAACAACTGCGATACCAGTTGAAGAAAAAAAGACCAGCTTCTGGTCAACCAAAATCACTGGTGTTAGCCTTCCAATTTATTTGATCATGGTCGTTGTCCTGATCGTAGCGATGGCTTTAGGCAAATTGCCTACAAATATGATTGGACCAATCGCTATTCTAGTAATTTTTGGGAATTTATTTCATTTTATCGGCAATAAAATTCCGATCGTCAAAAGCTATTTAGGCGGCGGCTCAGTCTTTGCGATCTTCGCTTCTGCAGCAATCGCAACCTTTGGTATCTTACCTGCTGAAGTCGTAAAATCAACGCAAAACTTTGTCAGCAATATGGGCTTTTTAGACTTTTATATCGCGGCTTTAATTACCGGTAGTATTCTTGGAATGAATCGTAAGTTATTAATGAAAGCCTCTGTTCGTTTTATTCCCGTAGCACTTATTTCTATGGTCGTTTCTTTCTTCGCTGTCGGATTGGTTGGTATGCTGATCGGTAATGGCTTTGCGAATTCTGTTTTATATATCTCGTTGCCTGCGATGGCTGGTGGTGTCGGTGCTGGCGCTGTTCCTTTATCAACGATTTATGCTCACGTTTTAGGAACGGATGCGTCCTCAATTATTTCTCGTTTGATCCCGGCAACTGCCATGACAAATGTTTTAGCAATTATTGGTGCTGCGTTAGTTGCTCGTGCGGGACAATCATTGCCAAAATTAAATGGTAATGGGAAGCTGATGGAAAAAGGCGATCTTGGCGATGGCAAACCTCGTGAAGTTAAACCTGATATTGCTCAACTAGGTGTTGGGCTGATGGTGGCATTGACCTTCTTCATTTTAGGACAAATCTGTAACTTCTTTGTTCCAAAGATCCATGCCTATGCCTTCATGATCATCATCGTAGTTATTTGTAAAATTACCAATATCTTGCCAGAATATTATGAAGATGCCGCAATCATGTTTAACAACTTGATTGTTAAAAACCTGACTGCTGCTGTACTAGCTGGTATCGGTATTGCTTTATTGAACTTGAACGTTCTAGCTTCCGCATTAACGTGGCAATTTGTTGTCCTATGCTTGACAAGTGTTATTGTTATTTCTGTCGTTTCTGGTTTCGTTGGTCGTCTATTCGGATTATACCCAGTCGAATCAACGATTACTGCCGGTCTATGCAATAACTCAATGGGCGGAACCGGTAACGTAGCTGTTTTATCTGCTGCTAACCGCATGGAATTAATCGCCTTTGCCCAAATGGGAAATCGTTTAGGCGGCGCGATCGTGTTAATTATCTCAGGATTTTTAATGCAGCTGTTTTCATAATATAAAACGAGCGAACAGCTTTCTTTCGATTGAAAGCAAATGTTCGCTCGTTTTTATTTTTGGTATATCGTGTCTGAAGTGCTGTGCTAATATTATATTTCCCTTCGTGATTTCATTGATCCTGCAATCCCTGCTACAAAGACAACGAAGAAAATAAATATCAAAACAAAGAATGGAATAATATGAATGGCGCCATTTTCAAAACACATCAATAAATAAATCAATGAGGGCAGCGCATAAAAATAATTGGCTACTCTTCTATTCAGATTGATAAACCTATCGTAGATCAAAACACAAAATGGTGCGGCAGCGCAGATCATTATTTTAAACATCTAGGCTTCGGTTACTTTGAAGAAAAAAACACTTATTAGAATAACCAACGATATCAGTAATATGCCATTCAGCTTTTGCTTGTTCAAAAAAGCACCCTCTTTTCCATGAATCAGATTCATTTCAACTCAAACGATCTAAAAAACAAATAAATATATTATGTAAACTTTTGTTTCTTACTCTTTTATTCCACTACTATAGCATTGATATTCAAACATTTGAACAAAAAAAGGAGAATGCTTTCCAATTCTCCTCTTTTTGCTTGTTTCTACCATCTTCCTCGTTTTAATCGAGCCTTGTTTACATAGCGTTTCGCATTTGCTGGAATCCGATCTGGCGAGTCGTCCGTATCAGCTTCCCAAGGATAGAGTCCCTCTTCGTTTTTTTGGAAATTTTGCAGTTCGTCTTTTTGTGAGTCCTCGCTTCGTTCGTTCTTCTTCCGCAAACGCATAAGGAAATAAGACAGTGCGATGAGTATTAACGCGATAAATCGAATCGTCCCTACCATGATCCGTACCTCCTCATTTCATGTAGTCGATAGTTAATTAATCCCGACAGGAAATGTTCAGCATCATCGATTCTCATTCTAAAACGGTCATGTCTAGCAAAAAAGCCATAGCTGATCGTATTTGGTTGTTTGAAAAATTGGGCAAATTCTGGAAACATGACGCCAGTCGTGATTTCATGCTGAACTCTTTTTCTCATGACTGAATTGATCCTGTCCTTCACAACATTGAACTCTTTTGAGCTTTGGAATATTTGCGTTTTCAGTTCGCTACTTGATAATTTTTCAATCATTTTAGATGCTGCGACTAGCAACTCCAACATTGTGGGATAAGCCGTATCTCGTTTATCAATGAAGTTAATATTCCCAAGTGCATTGTCCAAGCCAAATTGATAATACTCTTTCTTTTCTTGATAAATCAGCAGTTCATTGGTTGCGTAACTAAGCCAATGATCATGATATTTTTGGTAGCCATCGACGATAAATTGATTCATGAGATCCTCACAAATCTGCATGATCTTTGCTTCTTTGAAAATACCATTAGCCCGAAGCAGGGCAAAAAGGATTTCACCATCATAATAAACGATTCTAAATGTTTCCTTGATTTGTAATTGCGAATCCAACACATGGATGGTTCGATTGTCCTTTGTTATAAATTTATCCTTTACAGAAACAATCAATCGCCTTAAAATCGGTTGAAATTGCGAATCTCCTGTGACTTCGCTATATTTAGCAATCGCTAAAATCGCTGTTGCTTGTGCTCCCAGCTTGTATTCTACACTGGAACTTAACGGTTCCTTGACCAAAAGATAGCCCGAGACTTCTGAGAGTAAATGCTGGATGCCCCATTGAAGACTTTTTTCAAGTAAAGGCTTTATTTGTTGATCATTCGTGTATCCGGCAGCTTCGGCTAACGCATATAAGGAAGAAAAATGTCGGACAGAATTATAGCCTTTTATTCGTTGGTCATAACAGGGGAAATAACCATAAATAAATTGTCCTGTCTCTGTTAATTGGCGCTTTAGATAGTCACTGCCTTTTTCAATCACTAGATCAGTCATTTGATTCAAATTTAAAACCGAAACGGACCGCACTCGATTGCCATTTCCATAATCAATCAAAGGAAAAACCTGATCATTTTCAAAGTAAAAAGCTTCGGTTTTAAATAGATATAGTGGAGCAGTTGATAACTGAGCTGTCTTCGCGTTTCTTATGCCATATTTTCTCTTCATATAGCCACGATAATTTTGATCATCAATTGAAAGTTCCGGTAGATTTCGCCCGACCTTGTGCTCTTTGCTAGGCTTTAAGATCGCATTTCCCACCAGTTCTTCCATTAAAAAGCTCTGCTTCTTTCTTCCATTTACCCGAAAATTGAAATCGCCGTAGTTGTTCCTTTTGACACTGCCAATCAATTCCTGAAGTTCTTGGAAAGTAATCTTCTTTTCCTCTGTTACAACATCTAGTCGAAAATACGGGGCTTGTTCAAGATTCTTTCTTTTATAGTATGATAAAAAATCATTCCAAATTGTTTGATAATTATCGCCGTACAGCTCAACGACCTGACTGCGTTCTGCGAATTTACCGATACTGATAATTAAGAGAGGACTCACCTGCTTTGTTCGCATCTTACTAAGCAGCTCTTCCACCACTTGGAATTTATTTTCAATTAATTGAATCGACATTTTATCACCCCATAAAAGATCAATGAAGGGAACATTCCCTTCATCAATCCCGTTTTTTTAGTCTTCTTTTTTTGTCTTTCTAAGTTTCCATATACCAATACCAGAAAAGAATGCGGCTAATGCTCCTAACGCTGTGAGCGATGTGTCAGTGTCCTCACCGGTTGCTGGATATTGTTTCGCGCTTCCAAGGTAACTAGTTCTACCGCTTCCAACACTTCCTGACCCACTTGCACTATATCTTCCTAGAGAAGATGTCGGTGGTGTACCTTGGTTATTCGCCATTACAGGTACTCCTCTGTTGTCGTCGCTATCCGCATCGGCGTCAGAGTCTGAATCTGAATCAGCATCGGCGTCGGCATCAGCGTCGGCATCAGCGTCGGCATCGGCATCAGAATCAGCATCGGCATCAGCATCGGCATCGGCATCAGCGTCGGCATCGGCATCAGCGTCGGCATCGGCATCAGCGTCGGCGTCGGCATCGGCATCGGCATCAGCGTCAGCGTCGGCATCAGCGTCGGCATCGGCATCGGCGTCAGCATCGGCATCAGAATCAGAATCAGCATCGGCATCAGAATCAGAATCAGCATCGGCGTCAGCATCAGAATCCGCATCAGCATCAGCATCAGCGTCAGAATCCGCATCGGCGTCTGCATCAGCGTCTGCATCGGCATCAGCATCAGCGTCTGCATCGGCATCAGCGTCGGCATCAGCATCGGCGTCAGCATCGGCGTCAGCATCAGCATCGGCGTCGGCATCAGCATCGGCATCGGCATCGGCATCAGCGTCGGCATCGGCATCAGCGTCGGCATCAGCATCGGCGTCAGCATCAGCATCGGCGTCGGCATCAGCATCGGCATCAGCGTCAGCATCGGCGTCCGTTTCATCATCATCTGGAATAATTGCAGGTGTAGGTAAACTTGGCACGTTGTTTTGATCATAGGCAATTAATTCAATTTGATCCAATGCATCGACATCTTCTGCAGAGACAGGAATTGAAAATCGACCATTCTCATCCGTTGGTCCTGACGCAATTTCTGTGCCGTCTTTATAGATTCTAACGATCGTATTAGGGTCCGCGGCTCCTGTAACTTCATAGCCAGTTGATGAATTCCCTGTAACTACTACATCATATGGTGCAGTTACTTTTGCTACTTTATAAAAGATTGGTGTATAGCCATCGTATTCTGTAGAAATATAAATTGAAAGAAGATTCGTTTTCACAATTGTAGCTAAAAATCCAGCTTCATAAGGTTGAGTCAAGTCTATTCCCCGATCAATTAACTCTTGAGGGATCGGATCAATGATAGTTGTTGGAATCGTAACGTTCGTTTCTCCTAAAATACTCGCATCTGCAAGCTCACCAATTAATGTTGAGCCTGTATTTACTAAAGCTTGGGCAGTGGCGAAGGTTCCATTGAAAATGGGTTTTAGCGTCAGATTTAGCGTTTGATTCAGAAGTCCAACACCGGTTCCTGTAATTGTCAGTGCCTGGACAGCACTATTCAAATCACTAAGTATTTGATTGACGTTTTCTCGAATGATCGTTTCCAATACACCGTCAAGATCCGCATAAATATATTGATCCCCTTGGAACTGCAATTGCAATGCGACATCTGCGGCAGTCAAGCTACTTAAATTTTCTAATAGATTTAATTGTTCATAAACCTCATCTAAATTTATATTCAATAATGGATTAGAGTTAATCAAGGTGTTAATCGAGTTTATTAGTGTAGTCGTTGCGCCGTCAACAATCGATAGTAATGGAGCTAGACCGTTTTCCGGAAGTAAAATATTCGTTGAGAGCGTTCCTGTACCATTCGGTGCTACGTGACCTCGAAGTCCTTCAGGAATTGCCAACACAGCCATTCTACTGCCTGCAACAACACTTAGATCAATACCGCTATCAGCTGAAATAGTAAAATCCACACTTCTAACAGCATTTTCAATAGTAAAAGGACTCGTATCAGTTGTTCCACTTGAATTGGAAGAGTTCAAACTACTAAATAATTGCCCATCTATCAGCGCTGCATAAGCCTGTGTAGATTGCGTTGAAAAAAACGGAGTTGCTATTGAAATCGGTGTCAATCCTAGTAACAAGCCTGTCGCTACTGAAGTTCCTACATAGATATATTTTCTTGAACGTCGTTTTGCTCGTGCTTTTTGGTCCATTAACTTTCGATAATCCCTCTTCAATCTTTTCATCCCCTAAAAATAATTTATTTGAACTATTTTTTTGGTACCAGCAAAATGGTTTGATCACTTAAGTTAATAGGAATTTAACAAGAATATAATCTCTGAACAACTAGATTGTTTTACAATAAATAGCTTTGACAGGACTTCTTAGAAGCTAAATTAGGCATACCTTATAATAAAATAAAGCTCTGCTGTGTTATGAAAATACTCATCTAAAAAAACTCGTTTATGACATTTATATGAATAAATGGTGAATATTATTTTAACTTAAGTAAGAGATACATTCTTACTTTAAAAATATTCAGTTATTTTAAAATCCGCTGTTGGTGAGTATGGATAACCTACCCTTGGAATTCGAAAAGGGATTCTTATATTTCTAAAAAAATGAAAAAGATGACAGGTCTTTTTGTTTGGTTTGAAAAATGACACCCATATTTCAGAGTCGGAATATTTTTGCTTATTGCCGATATACTAGTTCTGCTTAGCCGAGTTTAGCAATAACTGTGGGCGTAGAAAAGAGAGCTCATGAAGTCAAACATGAATATACCTACTGTAAAGCGATTTTTCATGAGAAAAATTTCTACTTTTCTTATAGAGGCAATAAAAATAACCCATCGGTTTTCCGATGAGTCATGAATTCTTATTCTATTATCAATCTCGACATGATCGAAAATTTTCCAACTATTTCCAATTGTTATATCGCTGAGTTCATTGTCGAATCTTTTTTACTGGCTTTTTGATATTGGCGTAAAAAGTAAGCCGCAAACAGAAGTGTCATAAGTTCAGTGATCGGCAAACTCGCCCATACTCCCGTTAATCCCCAGAAGTTCGCTAAAACAAGCACTAAAGGTATTAAGAAAAAATAGCCTCTGAACAACGCCAACGCAAAAGCCTGTTTGGCACGACCGATCGCTGAAAAGAAAATGCTAAAAACGACATTCAGTGAAGAGCCAAATAATGACAAGAAGAAAATCGGAATACCAGCAGCAGCTAATCGGATCAGTATTGGATCATTTTCACGATTAAACGCGGAAATGATTGGGTATTTCAAGAAAAATAGGACCAGATACAAGCCAACCGCCATAACAAAGCTAACCTTTAACCCAAAGGACAAGGTCTTTTGGATAGTGGTGCGGTCTTCTTTGTTTGCGGCACGACTGATTAATGGCTGAATTCCCTGTGCGACGCCAGTAAATAAAGAAAGCGCAACTACTAGAATATTTGCCAAAACTCCATAAGTAGCAATGGCAATATCTCCGCCTAAGCCGATCAATACCTGATTGAAGACTAGAATACTTACACCCGTACTCATTTCCGCAAGAAATGAAGATAACCCCAGCTGCACACTTTGAGTGACCGTCTTTAGCTTCGGAATCGCCCATCTCAATGAAAGGGAACGCTTTGAGAAATGTCGGTGAGTACTCAAAATGAGCAGACTAAGGACTGGAGACAATACCGTTGCCAACGCCGCACCAGCCATTCCCATATTCATTGGAAAAACAAAAATATAATCAAAAATGATATTGAAAATACTGGAACAAATCATCGCCTTCATTGCTAACTGCGGATTTTGATCGTTGCGAATAAATGCTAGACATAAATTGTTCAAGATAAAAAATGGCGCCATCACCAAAATAAAGCGCATATACATTGTTGTATACGCAACAGTTGCGCCACTTGCTCCTAAAAGTAACGCCAAATCTTGACTGAAAAAGGCCCCTAGTCCAGTAAAAAAGAGTCCGATGATCCCACCAATCACCAGCAGCTGAGAAAAATAGCCACCGCTTCTTCCCTTCAGCGCAAATAACGTCGCGCCGCCCATACCCAACAATAGCCCAAGCCCCGTCAGTAGATTGAATATCGGCAGTGCAATATTTAAGGCCGCCAAGCCTAGCACTCCCACCCCATTCGCAATAAAAAACGTATCCGCTAAAATATACAGCGATAATCCTAGTGTACTTAACACGCTTCGTGTGACATAACCTTTTATCTCATTCATTTGATTCCCTCCACAAAAAAATAGCATCCTACCCTCCTATGGCCTACGGGGCAGACTGCTACTCAAAACAAAACCCGGCGATTTTGCTAAAAGTTCTTCATAATTTCCTTACATTCTAGCAATAAACAAAGCAAAAGGCAATCCAATTCTACAAATCAAGATACATCACCCGTTCACCATTCTCCGGATCATGCCTTTGACTGTCAATAAAACCAAAGCGCTGATAATAAGGAATAATTTTTTCATTTTCCTCATGCACACTCAAATAAATCCGCTCAATCTCATACTGTTCTTTCATAAAATCGATCAGTAAAGGAATAAACAAGCTCCCATAGTGTTTTCCTTGAAACTTTGCGTCGATCATTAATCGATCCAGCCACATTGACTTATCCTGCTTGGCACCAATCATGGAAAAACCGATCAACTGACGATCATCATACAATGCCAATGGCTGCCAGTTAAGAGAAACATCATAGGCTGCCTCCAGCAAAGATTGACCATTCGTCTCGATGAACGCCTCCTGATCCTTTGAAACAGAAAGAGCAACGATTTCACGCCAATTGCTTTCATCTACATCTTTAATCAATAATCCCATTGGTTGCGTTCTCCTTTAAAGGTACTATTTGTAAGCAACCATAACAAATACAGAAAAAAACAGCAATCAAAAACCGATTGCTGCTTAAAAATTTATTCGACTACTTCCTTACTTTCACGCATAAAGATCGCCGCGCCAATGGCACCAATCAGAACGATGGTTCCGGCAACATAACAGATTTGAATCAAGCCTTTATCGAAAGCATCCACAACCAGCTTCTGTAAATCTTGAGCAAATGGCGCTTTACTTAGTGCATTTGAAAAAGCAATTTCATGACCGGAAAATGGTCCGGCTTTGATTAATCCGTTCACTAATTTTTCTGGTAGATGCAGCGAAGAAGCCTGTTGACTTACAACATTCCCATAACGATTGGCTTCGACTAAGCCTAAAATTACTACTCCAAAGCTGGTACCAAATTGGCGGAAGACATTCAGTAATCCTGAAGCCATGCCCATTTCCTGCGGAGCCACACCTTCTAACCCAACCGAGTTCAATACCGGATTAACAATTCCGTTGGCGATTCCGATCATGACTAACGTTGGCCATAATTGAGCATAGCCCATCGTTGGAGATAATTGACCGATCAAAAAAATGAATCCAGCACCGCTGACTAATAGTCCGGCAACGATCATCCATTTTTTCGAGAATTTGTTACCAAGAATTCCAACGACTGGTCCTAAAATCAATGACCAAACCGATAAGGCCAATTGACGAATCCCTGTATCAAAGGCGGACCAGCCAATATAGTTTTGCATTAGGACTGTCAAGTACGTATTAAAAGCGTAGATACCAGAACCTAAAGCAAACGCGACTAATACTGAACCAATGAAATTGATATTTTTGAACATCGACAAATTCATCATAGGATTTTGTACTTTGGCTTCCGCAAAAATAAATAGTGCTAAGAAAACAACCGCTAAAAGCAGCCATCCACCTATGCGCAGATCAGTCCAGGCCCAGCTGAGATGGGTTTCCTTTTGAATCAAACCATAGATTGCGCTGAACAGTGCTGCCGCGGATAAAATCATCCCGATAAAATCGATTTTTTGATCTTTCCCATAGCTTGGTGTTTCTTTGACAAAACGAACCGTCATTAAGACGGCAATAATTCCGATCGGCAAATTAATAAAGAAGATCGATTCCCAACCAAAGGCGTCTACTAGCAAGCCGCCAACTAGCGGACCAGAAGCCGAAGACAAACCAATAACAGAACCTAAAATACCTAAAGCTAGACCGCGTTGTTTCCCATCAAAATTGGAAGCCACCAGCGCCATCGACAAGGACATCATTCCAGCCCCACCGACTGCTTGGACACCACGACCAATATCTAAAATCAATAAGGATGGCGCAAAGCCATTCACTACAGAGGCGATAACAAAAAGAATCAAACTAGCTAAAAAGATTTTTTTTCGTCCATACATATCGCCCATTTTTGACACGATCAGCAACGTGACCGCAAACACTAAGGTATAAGCATTCAGCACCCATTGCAGCTGCGTAAAGGGTTCATTGAAGGCCTTTTGCATAGTCGGTAATGCGACGTTTACTACAGTCACATCTAAAAGGCCCATAAATACGCCTAATGACATCGCGAACAACGAGAACCATTTTCTTGAAGAATTTTTCATAAACTGTTTCAACTCCTACTATTTATAACATTCAATCGCTTCAGTAGATCATTACTTTCGATCAGCGATTTGTTTTTTTATCCAGATTAATTTTGTTTTGGCAATTTGAATATCCAACTCATAGGCCTCCACTAAAATACGAAAACGTTCTGCATTTTCCGGAAAACGCACTTGAGAATCAATCATTTCTGCCTGCGCCTTTTGATAGAACATTAGATCCTTTTCAATAAACAGTTGGAACTCATCCAAGATTCTCAGCTGCTCAGTAAGGTCCACGCTATCCAGCGAACGTAATTTGAAATGAATCATATCATTGCGCTTCGCATCAGAAGGAATTTTTTCCTTCATTAACTCAATAAAGCGGTCGACACCTTTTGTAGTAATATGCCACAGCTTCATCTTTCGCCCATCCTCATAAATCGTGGAAGTCACGAGCCCTTCCTTCTCTAATCTTTCTAATGATGGATACAATACCCCGCTAGAAACCTTCCGCATCGGCTGCAATGCAGAGCCGACGATTTTTTGAAGCTTATAGCCGGTTTTATCACTGGTAATCAATGAGCCTAAAAGCAGTAAATCGTACATTTTATCCCCCTCCCGATAAAACAGTATCAGTCTTTTAGATATATCGACTTGCTTATTATAGGTCTTTTAGACATATTGTCAAATAAAAAATATTCTTATTTTATTAGAAAAATCCGACTTAAATGAGAACAAAAAGAAACACCTGCGACGAAATAGTCGCAGGTGCCGAGCACTTAAGAATTATTCGCAAATATAATCCAAAAAACTGCTTGCTTTTTTGTCGATAAAGATAAATCATGGAGTTGAAGTACCTCTTGCCACAAGTGGTAAAGGAAACGATTTTTGCTTTTCGGAAAGGACGAATTACTCAATGAACTTAATGCAGAATTATTATCAAGAACTTCAGAAAAATATGGAACACGTCGTCAACAATGAGTCAGAGGCGATAATTAAAGCAGCGACACTCATGAGTACTTGTATTGAGGCGGAAAATAAGGTATATTTTTTTGGCACGGGGCATTCCTACATTGTCGGTCAGGAAGTCTTTGCCCGCGCAGGCGGCTATACGGGCTTTATCCCGATCCTTGAAAATGAACTAGGCATGAATCATGCCTTCAAAAGCACGCTGATTGAACGAACTACTGAATACGCCGATGTTTTGCTAGAATTGTATCCGTTTAAAAAAGGCGATGTAATCGTCATGACCTCAAATTCTGGACGAAATGCGCTGTTAATTGAACTGGGGCTGCGACTTAAGGAGATGGGCGTTAGCATCATTGCCATTACTGCTTTGGAGGCGTCAAAAAATAGTATTAGCCGGCACAAGAGCGGATTGCGCTTGTTTGAGCTTGCGGATGTTGTCCTTGATAATCGCTCTGTTTACGGAGATGCCAGCCTTTCTCATAATGATGAAATAAAAACAGGGCCTACCTCAACCATCATGAGCTGCTTTATCGTCCAGCTTTTAGTCAGCGCGTTCGTTCAGCTTGAAGTGGAAAAAGGAGGCGATGTTCCAGTTTTCAGAAGTAGCAATATCGATGGCGGCGATGCCTATAATGAAAAATTGTTTGAACGTTATCGTTAACAACTGAACGTAAATGATTCTTTGATAAACAGTAAGCCAGAAACCCTTTTCTTCATTGAAAGAGCTTCTGGCTTTTTATCACTTCGTTAAAAATTCTTTTCGTCAACTAGCTCGTTTTCTCAATAAAGCCATGAATCGCTTGATCGATCACATCCCCGTTGCCATCAATCGTATGTCCGCCGGTCTCACAAATTATAGTATCTGTCTTAACTCGTTTAAGCAACTTTTCGATAGCCTCATACTTCGCCATTGGATCATCTTTCGCGTGACAAACTAAAATCGGCACGCGGATCGTTTCTAAAGCATAGTCATCATAGTTCAAGGACATATCCGTATTTGTAACCTTGCTATCCGCTTTCACCCCTTGACGTCTAGGAGTTGCTGGCAGCATGGTTTCAAACAAATTATTGCTTTCAATAGTCGAACCCATCATTTTATTGAAGACAAAGCCAAAATGCTTCATTGAAAACCACATAATAAAGTCATTGACGATAAATGGTGGTGGTCCTTGCAGCCCCATTGCCTTTATTTCTTTTGGGGTTCTCTTCTGGTCCGGCGCTCCAGAAGATAATAATATTAACCCCTTCAGCCTGTCAGGATAATCCAAAGCCATCCTTAATCCAGCGGCACCGCCTGCTGAAGTTGCTAGAATATAGCCTTTTTCAATATTCAACTGATCCATCATTTCAACAAAGGCCTGAGCTTGATTTTTCGGCGTGGGATCGCTCGGCAGATCTGAGCCTAAATAGCCAAAGCGAGCAGGGGCAATTTTTCGGTAGTCCTCTCCTAATACTTGATTCAGACTAGTTATTCCCTGATCATATCCGCCAAATATCCCATGAGAAATGATAACTGTCTCCCCAGATCCTTCATCAAGATAGTTCATTTTTCCGAAGCTGGTAATCAAGGGCTTAACGTTATACTGATTCAAACGGGCATAAGCGTTTTTCATGTCTTTCTTATAAAGATAAAATTCTATACAAATAATAATTAATACCACAAACATTATTAAGTATCCCAAAATTTTTCTCCTTTTAGAGTGATGATTTAAGTATAACAGATACCGATTAACAGTTTTATTACTTTGTGGTAAAGGTACACTTTCAATGTAAAAGCAGCTTCCAACTTTCAGCTCGGAATGCTACACTTAGGATGATTTGAACTATTTTTGACTTTTAAAAAGATTCCGAGGTGTGGGTATGATTAACGAAGAGACTCAGTTAGACTCTGCTTTACAATTAAAAAAATACGTACGAGACATTGGCTGTCCAAAGTCAGCGGATATTCAGCACTGTCTGGAAAATTCAGCGGTTATCGCTAAAATTCTGGCTGAAAAAATTCGCACAGACACCTTCACCGGTCTGCGAAAGCTGGAGTTTTTATTAGCAGAGCTTTCGGAAATTCCTTTCTTTGAACGGTTGGAAACGGTTCAAGTCATGCTCAACACACTTTACAAGCAAACAAATGTTGACGAAGGCTTTTCACTAACTGGAAAACAAAACGGTGTTCTGGCCTGTCATAATGCACTTTGCACATCAATTTTTATTCGGGCTGGCAAAAAAGAATGGGCTGAACAAGGTGTTCGATGGATCATTTCTTACTTCCCATTTGATAGAAACGAGCCCTCCAATTGGCAGGGTAAGGACCTCTTTCATCGCTTTGGGGGCTGTGTTGGAAATTCCCCTTGCTATGATGGTGTCGTGAAATCAGTCAAAGCCCTCTCAGAGTATGCAGAAAAATACGGAGAGCTTCCCGGGCTTCGTACGAAGTTACAACAAGGTTTAGATTATATTTTGAAGCATCGGGTGATTTTCCATCAGAACAACGACGAGTATTTATACGATGATTTGATCACGCTCTTTTACCCCTATCCTTATCGCACAAATATCATTGAAGCTCTTAGTGTTTTAAAAACTGAAAAGCTTCTAGATCGGCCTGAATGTCAAGCGGCACTTGACTATTTGAAGGCGAAACAACGGAGTGATGGCTTCTGGCAGGCTGAGAAGATTTTTATGAAAAGCTCGTGGGTGCCTTTTGATGATTTGAAAAAAAAGGGAATGTGGATAACGGATGAAATTAATTGGATTTTTAGTGCAGTTTCTTCGAGATAAGCACTTATTTCCTGAATACTAAAAAAACGACCCTCAGAAATTAGAAAAATCTAACTTTTGAAGGTCGGTATTTCATTGACTGTTAAAACCCAAGAATACGAATATAATCTTTCTTTGTAGAAATTATTCGAGTGATTTCAATTATCTCGTCGACAATCTCATAAAAAATAATGTACTGTTCTACGATATAAAAACGCATGTTAGTCGGTGCATCTATTTTAGCCGCTAAAGTCTGACCAAGCAACGGTGTCACTTTTAAAAATTCAAAAGCTGTATAATTCTTATCCAAAAAACCAGCCACCGTTGTTTCGTAACTGCCGATTTCCTTCATATAGAAAACAATTTCTGACAAATCATTCTCAATTTGAGGAGAGATGTTTAAGCTATAGTTTTTCATTCATTCGAGCCTTTAATTGGTCCAAGGTCAAATGACCTTCCTCTTTCAACGCTTGCTTTCCCTTATGCAGTTCTTCAAATAAAGTAAGAGTAGCCTTCATTTTTTGATACTCCTCAAAATCACTTACGACGTATTTTGCTCGACCATTTTTTGTTAATATAACTTCTTGTCCAGCCTTAACATTAGCTAATGCTTGGTTATAGGACCGCATATCTGAAACAGGTATGATATTTTCCATAGAAAACCACTCCTTTTACACAGTTTAATACAAGTTACGCAATATTTTAAGTAACAAATATTTCCGTTTAAAACCGTGCACATATAATCCTAGAATTTTACAAAGCTAGTAACAAGTTGTCTATAGCATTAATATCGCCTGAAGCATTTCAAATCATGATTGTTCTTGTTGCCAAATAATAGAACATCACTTTGTTAAAATTAGTGACTCAAATGATAATACTCTTCTTCCATCCGCTGCATTCTTGCACGTTCCTTTTTGTTGTACCAAGGAGAAACAGTGAAGGCCAACACATCGTTGATCAAATAAACCGAGCTGTTGACAAACATCGCTAAGCTGGCAGAACCGTGTCGGAAGGAGATGTACCAAAGAACCATTTGAGCAAGGCCTGAAGCCAGCCACCAGAAATATTGATTGTTGTAGCGTAAGAAGCTGATAATTCCGGCACTCAGACTAATAGAAAAGGCAATCGCATCAATCCAAGGCCGCGGATCGTCGGTGAAGCGTTGGATCAAATAACCCGATACAAAATAAACGATGATGGTACTGATAATCGCAATCCCCCATGTTTTTCCGGTGAACTTGCGGATTTTTGCCGCCATGTTGTGATTCCATTCCTTACTTAATAAAACAGGAATATCAAGGGTGATCATATAGGCAATCTGTTCGCCAATGCTTAAATAATTTTTGGCTGAATAACCAACATAAATAAAGCAGATTGCCGAGATAATTCCTAAAATACCATTGACCGATTTTGCGGCATTAATGGACAGAATACATAAAACCCCTAAAGTTGTACCGATGAAGGTAATTACAGTTAGAAGGTTGATCGGTTGGTTAACTAGCGTCATCACTTGACAGCCTAGACTGAAGAAAAAGAGGTAATAATTTTGTTGCGGCCAGCCTTTTAACTGGTGAAGTAAAAATTTAAAATAATTTATCATGGTGGAACTCCTCGTTATAAATATTTAGGGATTCATCTTTATATCTATACCCTCGAAAAAACAGACGTTCTTTAATCCTCAAATAAAGGACCTATTAAAAAATTCCTTTTTCAATATTTCCATTTGAATAATAACAAGGACTTTTCAGTTCCTGCTGATTCAACTTATTCGTTTCTTCTTTGATCAGCTTGATCACTGTTTCAGCAGCCTGCGGATCAGCGACAAAATCGTAGTGATCGCCGTCGATCTGGATTTTTGGACAAATATTAAAATTATCATACCATTGCTCATAACGCTCGTTGACCATTCGATAGTAATCATACAGCTCAGGATTTGCGGCAATTTGTTCGTAATCTCGCCCACGCTTTTGAATCCGATCCAGCATCACATCAAAGGAAACCTTAATATGAACCATTAAATCAGGCCGTTTCTTTGGTGCGGCAGTCTCCAATTCCTTCAACATCGTGTCCAATAAGTTGTCATATTGCAGCACTTCCTGTTGACTTACGCGCCCAAGATCAGCATTCAAATGAAACAGTAAACTGTCTTCATAAATTGAACGATCAAGCACGTTATCCGCTTGCTTCAAGGCATCCTTCATCGCCAAAAAGCGTTTATTTAAAAAGAATATTTGCAGCAGAAATGTATATTTTTCTGGATTCGAGTAAAACAACGGCAATACTTCGTTATCATCCACGTTCTCGTAAAATGGTTTTGAATTCATTTCCTGCGACAACATATCTGTCAAACTACTCTTCCCTGCACCGATTGTGCCAGCTATTAATAGCATCGTTTCATCCATCCCTCTCTCATTAAAGTAAGAATTTATCTTTTAAATCCTTGATAATAGTACTCCTAATTTTTTTTGATGTAAAGACTAGATTTTGTGTCTAATTAGTGATATACAAAACCGACAACACAATATATAGTGTTGTCGGTTTCAAGAGGTTGTATGCACTTTCTTTGCTATGTTGACGATTTTTCATCAAAAATATTGGACTCGCAGCTATCTCTTTTTTAGGGACTATTTTTCTAAAAGCGTGAAAAATAGGTTTATTTTCGTTTCGCATACGATCCGACTATACTTCTCGTTTGTTTGACCTTCTAAGATGAATACTTTACTAACCACTTTTGATTCTGCAAAAAGTCGGACTCGTAGCTATCTTTTTTTAGGGACTATTTTTCTAAAAACGTGAAAAATAGGTTTATTTTCGTTTCGCATACGATCCGACTATACTTCTCGTATGTTTGATCTTCTAAGTTGAAGACTTTACTACCAATTTTTAATCCTGAAAAAAGTCGGACTCGCAGCTATCTCTTTTTTAGGGACTATTTTTCTAAAAACGTAAAAAATAGGTTTATTTTCGTTTCGCATACGATCCGACTATACTTCTCGTATGTTTGATCTTCTAAGTTGAAGACTTTACTAACCACTTTTAATCCTGCAAAAAGTCGGATTCGCAAAAGAGACCTCTTTACTTCACGTAAAGAGGTCTAAAGTATTAATAATCAAATTGACGATAGTAACGGCGAATATCTAATGGATGGCAATTTAATTTTTCAACATGGGCATCGATTCGTTGGGTCACACAGTGCATTAATAAATGCGGTAGCACTCGGCCGCGATTTTTCTCGCTGATCCCTTCAATTGGATAATCTTTGGAATCAATAAAAGTATAGTTTCCACAAATACGTGGTAACAGATTTTTCACCCGCTCAGCTAATGGACGCTGCTCATCTTCACCTAAGAACAATGTTACTGGTGTGGTTTCATCCACGATTTCTAACGTTCCGTGTAAGAATTCAGCGGCGTGGATTGATTTAGAGCGTAACCAGCTTTGTTCTTCCCAATAGCACATCGCGTATGAGTAAACGGCGCCCCACTGATTACCAGCCCCGATAAAGTAATGCATATCGTCGTGACGATGTTTTTCAGCAAACGCACGACCAAAGTCTTCTGCTTGTTTTTCTGCTTCGACTAACCCTTTGGCTAAATGATTTTCCAATTCTTCATAATACTCTTCATAATCTGGAAAATCTCCATTCTTGTTCATCAAACGGTCCGCAACCATGAAAAATTTGATTTGCTCAGTTCCAGGATTCGGATAGGTAATCACGTGATCACAGCTTTCAGCCAGTTTCGTACCTGCCGTATCAATGAAGCCTAATAATGTCGCACCGACTTCTTTAATCATATCCACTGCCTTCACGACTTCTTCCGTTGTACCTGTTACTGAAGAAAGAATCACTAATGAGTCCTTCGTCAGTCTGCGATTACCCGTAGTGTAATATTCAGCAGCGTGCTGCACATACACTGGCAAATCACTGCGACCGTTAATATACGTTACTGCCTGCATAGCAGAAGCATAAGTGCCGCCGATTCCTAAATAAAATACATTGTCGTAGCCTTTTTCCCAAACCTCGTCAACGATTTTTTCAACCTGTGGACGTAGTTCTAAGGCTCCTTGGATATCATCAATTTGCTGCTGTTCATTAAATTTCAACATGTCATAAACTCCTCAAATTTATATTTTACTTTTTAATACTGCGTCAAAATCATCAAAAATTCGTTTGCTTAAATCAATTCCCTTCGCCGTTGCCGTGCGATACGCCAGCAGTTGGAATGGAATAATCAATACTAATGGCGAGAAAAGCTCAGAAACTTTGATATCTAAACCTAAAGTATCGTTATCAGAAGCTTTTTCTGTCGTCACCCTCAGGATTTTCCCAACAGAACTATCCATATAAGCCGCTAAAGCCTGTGATCTTTCAAGATTCACACTGGGTGTTTCGATAAAGATCAGCGTATGTTCCCAATCGGCTTCCAAATATGGACCATGCATGTAAGCTTCTAATTCAAAGCCTTGACTAGGTCGGCGTACAGTTTCAGTGAATTTCGTTTCAAACTCTTTGGCTGTTCCCCAGTTCGGTCCATAACCTAGTGCAACGAAACGTCCGCCAAGCTTCAGCAGGTTTTCGTGCTGCTCAAAAAAGTCATTGGATTTTGTGATCACACTTGGAATATGCGTAATCAACTCCGCTAATTCTTCCTTAAGGGCATGAAGCTTTTGCTCGTCAATATGTTTTTTCGAAACGCCGACTTTGATTGCCAGCAGGATCAATTGTAAAATTGTTGCTGAGAAGCCTTTTGTTACAAAACCAACTGTCTCGATTCCCATGTTTAGGTCAATGACTTTATCAACCACTTGAGCAATCGGACTTTCTACATCGCTGGTTAACACGATCCGTTGAATCTCGGTGCCACTTAATTCCTTCATCGCATCTATTGTCGAGGCACTTTTACCGCTTTGGGAAACGCCGATAATCGTATCTGTTCCTTTGATCAAGCGCCCATAATGATTGAAATTATAGGGTTCTTCAATTGTAATCGTGACATCCGCCAATGTTTCAAACGCGAACTTTGCTGATAAACACGCATTGTAAGAGGAACCTGTCGCTAGAATCGTGACAGTATTCATTTCTGCCAATTGTGTATTCGCCGAAAAATCATACTCGGTTAAAATTTTCGTCAATGTTTCTTGTTCTTGATCAATATAATCAAGCATTGTCATTGTTGACATGTTTTCCCTCCATTCTTAAAAGATCCCGATTAACGAACCAAGGATGCCGAAAACAGCTAAGCCTAATAAAATCGTCAAGGCTTTGACTTCCTTTTTCAATAAATAGAAGACTGCGCCAAAAGCACCCAGTGATAAGATTCGCGGCACGATATCGTCAAAAATACTTTGAACTGTTACCGCATTTTCACCTGTCCCGATTTTCAGCGGGATATTGATATCAATCATTGAAGCAGTCATTCCGCCAACAACCATCAACCCGATGATTGAAGCACCTAAGGTCAAACTGCCCATCATGCCGTTTTCCTGAATTTTCTTCAAGAAGCCGGTTCCCAGCTTATAGCCCCATGATGTCGCAAAATAGCGGAACAATAAATGTGGAATATTGAAAATCAGAATGAACAAGATTGGCCCTAAGATATTGCCCTGCAAAGCCAAAGAAGTACCCACGCCTGTAGCAATCAAACGCAGCGTTCCCCAGAAGAAGGAATCGCCAATCCCAGCCAATGGCCCCATCAATGAGGTTTTAATATTATCAATTGTAGAAACATCAAAATTCGGATCGTTAGCATTTTCTTCTTCCATCGCCGCGTTGATCCCTAGAATCAAGGTCACGATATGCGGAGTCGTATTAAAGAACTCCAAATGACGCTTCAACGCTGTTGCCATCGCTTCTTTAGATTTATACAATTTCTTCAAAATCGGAATCATTGCATAACAGTAAGCCAGATTCATTTGTCGCTCGTAGTTCCACGAGAATTCCATTTGGAACGAACGCCAGAACACCTTACTCAAATCTTTTTTCGTAATTTTCAACTCATTGTTCTCATTAGAAGTCTTCATCATCATCCACTACCTCCCCTGTAGAAGTTTGGACACTGTTATTTTGTCCGCCGCGCACATTCATAATATTGATTACCACTACCGCTACAATCGCACCAAAAATTGCGATTCCTGTCACTGGAATTTCAAGATAAGCAGCCAAAGCAAAGCCTAAGAAGAAATAAGGCGCTACCTGTTTATTGATCAACAGTCGAGCAAGCATCGCAAACCCAAGTGCTGGGATCAAGCCTGTTGCGACAGATAATCCGTGCTGGATAAATTCAGGGATCATATCCAATAAATTTCCAACGGTTTTACTCCCTACCATAAACGAAATCATGACAACTAGTCCTAACATCAAAGATAGACCAAAGCCAGCGATTAAATGCATTCGCTCTACCCCTTTATAATTCCCATCAGCAGCATATTTATCCGCGTTTTGGTTCATGATTGGAATCAAAATACCTAGATAAATATTTTTCAGAATTAAAGTTAATGTGGCAATCGGCAAACCTAGCAGCAACGCCGTTTCTGTTCCAGCACCAGCGGTAATCGCAAAGGCCGTTCCCAAAATGCCTCCTGTCACTACATCTGGTGGAATCGCCGCGCCAACAGAGAAGGAGCCAATAAATGCCAACTCTAGGGTTGCTCCCATAATAATTCCGGCCTTTACATCTCCTAGTACAATCCCGGTAAAAAGACCAGTAACAATCGGACGAGATAATAGCGATGTTCCTAATGCGTACTCAGATTGAGCAATAAATGCGACTAAACCAAGTAAAATTGCTTGAATAAGCATGTTTCTTCAACCTTTCTTTTTTAAAGAACTTCAGTAACAGCAACTTTTTTATCGGCTGGTACTTGTCGAATCTCCACTTCGAGTCCGTTACCAACCATTTCCTTCAACATTTCTTCTTCCTCTGGCAAAACATTAACCGCTTTTCCGATACTCCGTGTACCTTCCTTGGCTTTGATCCCGCCTAAATTAATCTTTTGAATCTCTGGATACGCCTCCGCCAATTTTTTTGCATCCGCAATCGATTCCACCACGATAAATAATTTGTACTTATCTGTTACACCGCTTTGCAGCGCGACGATAGAGTCCTCGATGTTTTTGATAACGAGTTTAACTCCTTGTGGTTTTGCCAGCTTGATCGTCGTCTTACGCAAATCGTTCGTCGGTACATCATCGTTAGCGATTAAAATACAATCTGCTCCCAACCCTTGTGTCCAAGAAAATGCGACTTGACCATGAAGCAAACGATGGTCCACTCTTGTTAATAAAATCATTTTTATCCCTCCATTTTTATTAAAATTCTTCTTCTTCCATTTGTTTCGTAATCGCTTGATTGCAAAATTGAATTGTTTGCTTAGAAGTTTCTAAAGTCGCTTCAATCAACTTCGGCAATGAATCAGCTTGCTGAAGCTGCATCGTCAATTCAACTAAAAAAGGCAAATTCATCCCCGCAACTAAATAGAAATTCGGACGATCAATCTGTGTCAAAAATTCATTGTTCACACTTCCGCCAAATAAATCAGTCACTACAACTAATTCACAATCGTGATATCTATTCATGATGTTCTTTACTTCTTTTTCTAGATCAAAATCCTCTGTCAAATAGCAATCCAGCGTTTCGATGGCTATTTGCCTTCCGCAAATTAATTCCAGCGAAGATGTAATCCCTGAAGCTAATTTTCCGTGGGATGCAAGAACGAGCTTTCTTTCCAATCATATTCACCTCTCAATCTTCTCTACACCTAAATAAAAGCAAGCGGTGTGCCAACTTTAGTGGCGCACCGCTTGCTTTATCAAAATTCATCCTCATTCATTGAGGTATCCGTGTTTTTGTAAACGATATCAAAGATATAAGCCAGCTCGGAATCTGGTATCGTGACACTATAAACTCGTTCAATGACACTAAACGCCTGTTTGATCCTTTCCAGCCGTTCTTTTTGACACTGATACAAATCGGCATAACCTTCATAGGTTTCAATCGGAACATTTCGGATCAAACGCTCAATTAAGCAGCTGACATGCACGTACAACGCCAACTTCTTCGCATTAGAAAGCTGAATTCTTCCCGAAAGCTCCAAATCCCGCATAAATAAATCAATCTCACTCATGACTTTATCGGTATCTAGAATGGTGACAGAGTCGATTACCTTTTCCAATGAAAAGTTACGAATTACATTCGTGTTGAAAATGTGGTTTTCCTCTACGGTCATCACAGGTGCTAACCATTCAGTTAAAATCTGCTGCTCATCACCAGAGATTAATTCTTCTAAAGAAAGATAGGGGACTTCAGCAATTTTAGGATCATCCGTACCAATAATCCCTAACACGTCATAAATCGAAAAGACCGTTTCATCCAATTTCTTTTCCTCTAAAACGCGATATTCGTAAGGCAAAATCTTTAGCTCGCAGGTACTTGGAAGGCTTTTTTCAAGTAAATGGCAAATTTGATTGGCCGTTCCGATCCCAGTTTGACAGGTGGTTAAGAGTGCTTTGGTGCGATTTTCCTCAGGATAAATGATCTCCCAATCAAAAGCCGCCTCAGCTGCCGAATTTTCTGCCAACTCATTCAATGTTCGCTGGTGCATAATACTTTCTCCAACCGCAATAGCTAATGGTGTCGTGACATTATTCATAATCACAATCGGCACATTGATCTGTTTGGGAAAAAACTGATAAATTTCCTTCAAACTGCCCATATCCACTAAAATGACCAAGCCATTGGAAATATCGTTGTTCTCACTATAGTCTAGAATTTCTTCTGCGATCTGCTGAGGAGTCACATCCAGCGGCATATCAAAAGACTCAAAAATATCTTTTCCCAAAAAGCGATTCGCTACATTGGCAATACTGCTGGCAGTCGCGTACCCATGGGCGACGATCACCGCTTTGGTCATTCCCTGCTCTTTCGTCCAATCAGCTTTCTTCAAATACAAGGTTAAGACGATCCGATCCATCGCTGAGATTTCGATATCGATCTTAGGTTTGCACAATTCTAGGATTCTTTGGACATAATAATAGCTTGCAGGATACGCCTCCGATACCTGAACTTCAAGCTGACGAATCAGCTCCATGATTTCATTATCTTCTGATACCCAGCGACTCGAACCTCTTTGGAATAAATAATACCCCACCGCATACACACTATTGCCGTTAAATTTAATTTGATAAGCACTTTCCATCTGGCGGAAAGTTTCCCGCACATACTGAGTCAAATATAGCAGCATTTCATGCTTTTGCTGCCGATCCGTTTCAAACAGCAAATAATCAAACAATTGATCAACAATTTCCTTTAGCTTTAAATGACAATCGCTTAGATCTCCTTGAGCTTTTTGATACTCTAAAATCATTTTGGCAAAGCTATCTTCCACTCTTCTTTGACTTTGACTATTGGAAAACATTAAATTATCCAACGTAGAATCATCATGAATCAATACTTCTTCAGGTAATGAGGTTTGCAGATTCTGGTTGTTCAAAGAAAGCAGCGATTCTGGAAGATGATAGATTGTCAGTCTGATCTGCTGATTCTGGATCGCTTCTGAAAAAGCTTTAGCCACCATCACCTTAACAATATTCTGTAATTCTCCGATATTCCCTTTAAAGCTGCCACTAGCCAACAGCTCTAATGTTTGTCCGCTGATAACCAGCTCTCGCTTGATTTTCGTTTGTTCGCTGATTAGGAAGGAATAAATCAGCTCTAGGCGTTCATTTCGCGCTCGCTGCTGCAATGAGGGAATCGTTACCTGAATCGGAATCCGACGAATAAAAGTTGTCAAAAAATTGCTTGTCAAATCTTCCGTTGTCGCAAAAAACAATCTAGTTTGAACATTAATCGGGTGATTCGTATCCCCCATTCGATAAATCAAGCCTTGATCTAAATAAGTAAATAATTTCTCTTGTCCCTCTGCATTTAAACGGTGGACCTCATCTAAAAACAAAATACCGCCATCAGCTGCTTCAAACGCCCCTTTACGATCAGCGTCAGCGCCTGTATAAGCACCCTTGATACTGCCGAAAAGATTACTCGTCAGCAATTCAGGATTATTCGCATATTGGGCACAGTTCAGCGTAATGAAAGGCGCATCTTCAGCAATCAACTCATTTTGAATACAATAATGATAAATTAATTTAACTAAATAGCTCTTCCCCGTACCACTTTCTCCATTAATTAATACAGGCAAACCGCCATCCGGATAATTAAGCGCTGCCTTGATTTGTTCAATCACCCGATTCAAGCTTTTGTCGTGCCCAATCAAAAGTGAAAAGAAATCCTGTTCTTTTCCAAACATTGGTTGCTCGGATAAGATCGCTTGAACGCTTTCATAATAATTCGTACTCAATGCAAAAAATTGCTTTTCAAATGCGCCTTTGTGAAAATAATAAACTGGACGCGAATTTATTTTTACCAACTCGCCATTTTCTGTTAGTTGATTTAAATACTGGCTTACCGTATTCCGTTTCACTTTAAAAATCTCCGCCAATTTCGAAGCAGTAAATAGATCGCTCAATTCATTCAAATCGAGAAAAGCCGTTTGGTTCTTTAAATAATTTAACAGTTCTTCTTTCAATACACTCCCCTCCCTCCTCTTATAATAGAAAAAGCGGCACCAAAGTCAATATTTGTTTTTTGCCTTTGTCAATAAAAAATAGTTCAAAAACAGGTCTCCATACCCCAAAAATGGTTATTCATTATCTAATAGGCAATATTCATGCCAATCAATGTTGTAAATCAGCAGTCAACGTTGCTCTATGAAAATGGATTGTTATTTCCAACACTCTAATAAAATTTATGAACTGTTGAAAAAAGTGTTGAGTTTTTTCTTTCGATCATTACTTAAATTAAAAATATTCTCACTTGACGCTTCGAACTTTTATTTTTTCAAAATTCTTTTATAGTGCGAACATAAAAATTCTGTCACAATAATAAATAAAAAACTAAAACGTGTCACATCGATTGTTTTTATTTGTCTAATGAATAAAGGAGGCAAAAAAATAATGAACATCGAACGAGAAACAGCGCTAATTCAGTCCGCCTTGAGCGGGGATAGCAATTCGTTAACGAAGCTTTTAAGCGAAGTAAAAGATAGTGTCTTCAATCTATCTTTACGAATGCTGGGAAACATCTTTGATGCGGAGGATGCCACGCAGGAGATATTATTAAAAATCGTTATGAACCTCGGTTCCTTCAAACAGCAAAGTCGTTTCAGTACATGGGTGTATCGTATCGCTGTCAATCATTTAATTACAGTTCAGAGGAAACGCTCTTTTCAGGAGCAGCTAACCTTTGAGCTAATGCAAAAAGATTTGGATCAGTCACTGCCTACCAAGGAGTCTGCTTTTTCTGATCTAGAGGAGGATGAATTAGCTGAGGAATTAAAGCTTTCCTGTACAAATATTATGCTCCAATGTCTTAAGCCAGAAGATCGCTGTATTTTCATTCTGGGCACAATGTTCAAAATGAATAGTCAGCTGGCTAGTGGACTTCTGCAAATCACACCAGAAACATACCGCAAGAAACTTTCGCGAGCTCGAAAAAGAATGGGAAAATTTTTAGAGAACTATTGTGGACATGCGGGAGGTAAATGTGACTGTAAAAGACGTGTCCCCTTTGCCATCAAACAACATCGGCTAAACCCGAACAGACTGGATTATTCATCATTAAAGAAATTTGATCTAGCCGAAATTCAGCAGCAAAAAGAAAATATGGAGTTTATGGACAACCAAACACTTCTCTTTGAAGCTTTATCTCATTACCAATCATCGTTTGATCCACCAAAATTCTTAAGCGAACTGCTAGAATCCAAACAACTGTTAGAATTAATCAAGGAGGATGCCACCTATGACCTATGAAAAAATTTTCAACTATTTGTCAGCATTAGAGAAAAACAATCAGCAAGAATGGTTTCAGCAAACCAAAGATCAACGCAAAACAGCTGTGACAGAGTTCTATCAATTAGTGGATGAACTCTCTCTTGCACTTCATGAAAAAGATTCTGAAATCCAATTCATTCCAGCAAAAAAATTAAGTTTCAAGCTCAATCGAGATACACGCTTCAGCCATGATAAAACACCCTATAATCCAGTGTTTCGTGCTCATATTGGACCAAAGGGAAAATTACCGATCCCAGTAGGCTATTACATTTTTCTAAAACCCAACAATCAATCCTTCTTAGGCGGCGGTCTTTTCGCCGATATATTTTCCGAAGCAACTGAAATGATTCGACAAGCAATCATCGAACACGAAGCAGAATTTCTAACGATCATTCAGAACCCTGTGTTTACTGAACACTTTACCGTACTAGGCAAGCAATTAAAACGAATGCCGCGAGGCTACGAAAATTATATCGATTCACCGATCGCCGATTATCTAAAATATAAGAGCATGTACTTGGAATACCCTTTGACGGATCAAGAAATACTTGATTCCGATGATTTTGTTTCAGAAACTGTAGAAACATTCTTATTGATGAAGGAGTTCAACCAGTTTTTGAATAACGCGTTAATAGATTTTGCTTTCCCTAAGCGAAGATAAAAAAACAGCAAATCATCTTATTTTGATGATTTGCTGTTTTTTATCTTCTATAGTTTGCTCTCTATTTTTGTCCTTCTAGCTCTTCTACTGGCTGTTTACTACTCTCCTTTGTCTGAATAACCAGTGAAACTCCCCCTGCTAAAACAAAGACTAATGAAATAAAAGTAAAGGCTCCGCCATATGATCCGCTGGTATTCACTAACCAACCGATAATCATTGGCGCAAAAAAGCCGCCAGAAACACCAATTGCATTGATGATTGAATACTTAGTCGAAACTTCTCGTTCAGCAAACAGCTTCACTGGTAAACTCATCAAAGTCGCAAAACTAATACTCGCAGCAGCTACTGCCACCGACAACAAAAGCATACTTACCACTAATGAGGAGCTACTTGATAATAAAAAGGCGACCACTCCGCCCAATGCCGAAGCAACGAAAATTACTTGTTTTTCACGATCCTTAAAATAACGAACGATCATCGAACCTGCGAACATTGCACTGAGCATCATGACCAACCCAATCAACGCGCTCATCATCGCCATTTTATTCATCGTCAAACTGAATTCATCTACCAAATAGGAAGCAATCCAGCCTGTCATCCCATAAACCGCAGCATTAATGAAGAACGCAGCCAAAACCATGATCCAAACATTCCGATCCTTGATCATTTCAAAAAAAGAAATATTGGATTGACCAGCAGAAACGATAGGCTGTCCGCTGTTTTTCGGAATTCCTCGAAGCATCAGAAATCCAATCAAAAGCACAATCGTGCCATAAACAAAATAGGTCGTTTTCCAACCAATCATAGTTAGCAATGGTGCAACTAGCAACGGACCTACAATTCCAGCAAAATCGGATGAGGCAATCATTGAGGATTGTATTGAACCTCGTTTTGCCGGTTCAACTTCCTTTGTAACAAACGCGCTGACTGCCGAAGGATAGCCGGCATGAGCAAATGAACCCGCCGCAAAACGAATCAGGATCAAATAGATGAACGAAAAGCCGAATCCTAAACAAATCATCAATACACCCATTAGTAAAATCGCAAAAGTCATGATTTTACGACTGCCTAGACGATTGCCTAAAAAGCCGAAGGGAATTTAAAACAGGGTATATCCTAAGAAAAAAGCACTTAAAATCAAGCCTTTTTGTCCTGCATCAATTCCTAAATCCTGTGCGATTGGAATGACTGATAAGCTGATGATGTTCTTGTCCAAATACACACAGGTATATCCGAGAAATATCAGGATCAATGATCGATTAATCTTGTTTTTTCCCATAAACTAGACACTTTCTAAACAGGCTAATGCGGCTTCAACATAGACATTTGCACCAAATTCCAAAATGGATTCATCCAAAACAATCTTCGGGTTGTGCAGCATTAATTCAGTATCGGCAGCCGTAATAAACATCGTCGTTGTTGGAATTCGATGACTAATTTCACCAAAATCTTCACTTCCCATCATTGGAACTGCCAATGGCGCTTCTTGAAGAACATTCGAAGGAAAAACTTTCTCTAGTCCCTCTTTGACCACTCTTGTCACTGTTTGATCAATTTCATTACTACAACAGCCATTAGTAAAATCAATGGTCACCTTCGCACCAAAGGCTTGACCGATAGATGTGGAAATTTCGATCATTCGTTTCTTAATTTGTTGGCGAACCTCTTCTTTCAAGCTGCGCATCGTGCCTTTCATATATGCGGAACTTGGAATTACATTCGATGAACCAGGTGTTCCACCGACAAACTCGCCGATTGTCAAAACAAAGCGCTCAGCTGAAATGATTTCACGTGCAGACAGGGTCTGTAATGCCTCATAAATTTTAGTCGCGACATTAATCGGATCGATTGAAACTTCTGGCATCGAACCATGACTGCCAACACCCTCAATCTTGATTTCGAACCAATCGGCGCTAGCCATAAACGTACCAGCAGGTGCGACAAATACATTTTTTAATGGTAAATTCTTGAAAGGAAAGACGTGGATCATCGCTCCTGCATCGACCTTAGGATTCTCCAGTATCCCCGCATCTAAGCAATCCTTTGCCCCCTGCAAGATCTCTTCGCCTGGTTGGAATAGAAGCTTCACTACTCCCGTCAGTTCTTTTTCATGTTCTTTCAAAAGCTTCGCTGCCCCTAATAGCATGGTCGTATGCATGTCATGGCCACAGGCGTGCATTGCGCCATTTTCAGAACGAAATTCCAAGTCGGTATCCTCTACAAGCGGAAGCGCATCCATATCGCCACGCAATAAAAAGACTCTCTCGCCTTGACCAATCGTGCAGGTAACCCCCATCTTACCGCAGCTTTGAGGCTCGTAACCATATTCTACCAATTTCTGCCAAACAAAATCTTTTGTGGCTGGCAGTTCCATTCCCACTTCTGGATTTCGATGAAGGTGTCTGCGAATATCTACTAATTCTGTTTGCAACGTTGTTTTATTAATCATTTCTATCATGATTCCCCCTTTAAAAAAATGATAGCACAACAAAGGGGGAAGTAATTTTTTTCTTTTTTATATTCAATAAAAAAATTGTTTTTTCAGTTTCAGTGATGTTTAAAATAAAAAGAGGCGTCAACTTTTGATTGACTCCTCAATAATTCATTTATTTCACTTTTAATGTAGCTAATTGTTGTTCGATGTCCTCTTCGCCGACATCTGCCGCTAATAATGCGCAAGCAGTATAGGCACTTTCAACCATGGCTGTATCAAACAATGTCACCTTTTTATCTGTCATTTCAATAGCCATTTCTAGATTCATTTTGGCACTGCCTAAATCATAAAAAGCCAGCAATTCATCGGCTGTATTTTCTTCGATTGCTTGTGAGATTCGCTCCATTGATGTACCTATACCGCCGTCTTCCAGTCCGCCAGCAGTTGTGATGGGGACATCTTTGGCAACTTCGCCGATCAAACGTTTCAAACCTTCAGGGATTTCTTTCGTATGAGAAACTAATACCACACCTCTACTCACTGAAAACACCTGCCTCAATCATTGACTCAAAGAAATAAGCGGATGACATTGCCCCTGGATCAATATGACCAATCGAACGTTCCCCGACATATGAGGCACGCCCTTTAGTTGCCTTGATATTTTTCGTTTGTTCAACGAGGATTTCCAGCGTAGCCGTGTTTAATGTACCGTTATTTAAATTATCTACAGCCGGTCCCCACAGATCTAACATTGTTTTTTCGCCGACAGTGGAATTCCCGCGTTTCATAATTCCAGCAATCGCTGCCCTCAGTAAAATTTCTGGTTCATTTGACTCTTTGCTGGCCTTCATCATTTCCATCATAGCTGTGCCATAGAGAGGGCCTGAAGCTCCACCGACTTTGCTGATCATCGCCATCGCGGCCGCTTTAAAGATATCTGGCAAATCGCCAGACAAGTCTGCAGCCATCACCGCATCCATGCCTCGAGCCATATTGTTTCCATGGTCACCATCACCGATTGGTGTATCCAGCTCACTCAAATAGTCTTTCTTGATTTGAATTTTTTCATTGAATAATTCTAGTGTTTTTCGCAAATTTTCTGGTGTAAACATAATGGGCCTCCTTATTCGTACAAACCTACTAATTTTCCTTTAGAAAAATTAGCAGTATTTCTATGCCAACTACCTTTTGATAAGTTTTCTCATCCTTTTAGCAGAACTGGCAGATTTGAATACTCTTTTGTTCAGCTTATGATCATTATAAATCAACCAGCTCAATTATTTAAATATAACCTCTTAAATTACCACGCAATTGTATGAACGGGTTCGTTCAAAAAGCGTAACCGTTCGTCATCTAATTTGATCAGGGTGATCGATGCGCCAGCCATTTCAAGGGAAGTCATATAATTTCCTACTTTACTGAAGGTAAGTTCGATGCCTTCCTCAGCAAGGATCGCTTTTGCATCGTTAAACAAAATAAACAGCTCCATCAATGGAGTAGCGCCCATTCCGTTGACGAATAAGCCATATTTATCGCCGGATTTCCAATTGAATTCTCCCTTGATCTTTCCGATGATTTCTTCAACAATTTCTTTTGATCCTTTGATTTTTTCACGGCGATAACCTGGTTCGCCATGAATTCCCACACCGAATTCCATTTCATCTTCAGCCAATACAAACCCAGGCTTGCCGACTTCTGGAACCGTTGCACCCGATAAGGCAATCCCGACAGTTTTAATGTCTTTGACTAACTCTTTTCCGTAACTGGCTAATTCAGCAACAGATTTTCCTTCACGGGCCATACCACCGATAATTTTATGCACTAAGACTGTTCCTGCGACACCACGACGTCCTTGTGTATAGGTACTATCTTCCACAGCAATATCATCATCTACTAAAACAGAATCAACTTCGATACCATCCATTTCAGCCAAATCTTTTGCCATATCAAAATTCATCACATCGCCTGAATAGTTTTTGACGATCATTAGTGTACCTTTACCTTTATCGGTTGCCTTAATTGCTTCATGAATTTGATCTGGCGTCGGTGAAGTGAAGACCTGCCCACAAACCGCCGCACTTAGCATACCATCTCCGACAAAACCTGCATGTGAAGGCTCATGACCGCTTCCTCCACCGCTGACTAGCGCCACTTGATCGTAATCGTCACTTCTTGCCACAACGAGTGTTTCGGGAACTTGCTTTACATAATCAGGATAAGCGCCCACTAGTCCGCTTACCATTTCTTCCACGACATTCTTTGGATCATTGATAATTTTTTTCACTTGCTCTTCCTCCTTGTAAATAACTTTATCCTTTATAATCTTATGACCGATCTTCTTTAAGTAGCCCATAAATAAGTGTATCCTGCCAAAGTGGCGTGCCGTCTTGCTGCTTACTGAAATAAATATTTTTTCTCAGATGTCCTTCTTTAGTGAATGACAACTTCTCTAATAATCTCCATGACGCCTGATTTTCAGGATGACACTCTGCAAAAATCCGATGTGCTCCTTGTGCGAAAACTTGATCAATCATTGTGTAAGCTGCTTCATACGCATAGCCTTGATGTTGATAATCATAATGAAAAACAAAGCCTAATTCCCAGCTGTCTTCCACTACCTCCTCAAGATAAATGTTTCCAATCACTTTATCTTCAAGACAAACCGCCCAAAATTCGTCCGATTCGCTATGGCTTTTTGCTATCTCCTTACTCTGCTGCTGATTAATCGGCCCGTAAGGCTCATATTTCACTACGCGTTCATCCGAGAGATAGTCCCACAAATCTGGCCAATCACTAGGCATAAATTTCCTAATTACTAATCGTTTGGTTTTTATATTTTTCGTCTTTTCCATACTATACTTGTCCTAAATTTAAAGCATACTAGGGTAATAGAAAATTCTATTACCCCATAAAATCTACATTGGTAAAATCATAAATAGCAATGCTGCTAAAATTCCACCGATGATTGGTCCAGCGATAGGAACCAAGGCATAGCCCCAATCGGAGCCACCCTTATTTGGAATCGGCAGAAACGCATGGGCGATTCGCGGACCAAGATCTCGCGCTGGATTGATCGCATAACCTGTCGTACCGCCAAGTGAAAGACCGATTACTAAAATCAATATCCCAACCGCTATTGGATTTAAGCCATCACCAAATTTACTCATTCCGAAAGCCAATAAAGCAAACACTAGCATGAAGGTTCCGATGATTTCACTGATCAGGTTGGCACCTAAGCTGCGAATCGCAGGTCCTGTTGCGAATACCCCTAAAATTGTGGCTTGATCTTTTGTTTCCTTCCAATGCGGATAGTAGTGAATGTATACTAAAACCGCACCAATAATAGCACCGATCATTTGTCCTAAAATATATGGGACAACCATATCCCAGCCGATTTTCCCAGCAATGGCCATTCCAATTGTGACAGCAGGATTCAAATGGGCAAATGACATATAACCTGCAGCATAAGCACCGATAGTAACAGCGGCGCCCCAGCCTAAGGTAATCGCAATCCAGCCGGCTCCTTCTGCTTTTGTTTTTCGTAAACTAACACCGGCTACAACACCATCTCCCAATAATACTAAGACCATCGTTCCAATAATTTCTCCAATTACCTGCGTTGACATACTCGTGTCCATAAACTCATCCCCTTTAAATTTTTGTTGCTATATCAGCTGTACCGTAAATTTTTTCTCTCATTAAAATTTAGTTGCCAGTACAGCTGATGTATTCACTTATTTTTCTTTAGGCTGATGTTTATATTGCATCGTCGCTTGAACTGCTTCTTGCCAGCCTGCATATAGATCGTCTGTCACGTCTTGATCCATCGCTGGTTCGTAGCGTTGACCGTCAGAAGCAAATTTCTTAATGTCATCAATATCTTTCCAATAGCCGACAGCCAAACCTGCCAGATAAGCCACACCTAGAGCTGTTGTTTCCAGATATGGCGCACGTTCTACTGGGGTTTGCAAAATATCTGCTTGGAATTGCAGCAATAGATCATTTTTTGATGCGCCGCCATCCACACGCAATAATTTAATATCAGTACCAGAATCCTTGTTCATTGTTTTTACAACATCCGCTGTTTGATAGGCTAATGATTCTAAGGTTGCACGGATGAAATGCTCTTTGGTTGTTCCGCGAGTCAATCCGAAGATCGCTCCACGTGCTTGCTGGTCCCAATAAGGAGCACCAAGTCCAGTAAAGGCTGGAACTACGTAAACATTTTCACTGCTGTCTACGCGTTTGGCATAATCTTCTGATTGCGGTGCTTTTTGGAACATTCGTAAACCATCACGCAACCATTGGATCGCAGAACCAGCAACGAACACACTTCCTTCTAAGGCGTAAGTTACTTTGCCGTCAATGCCATAACCAATCGTCGTTAATAATCCATTTTCAGAAAGAATTGGTTCTTCCCCTGTATTCATCACGATGAAAGCGCCGGTTCCATAGGTATTTTTAACCATCCCTTTATCAAAGGCCAGCTGTCCAACTAAGGCAGCTTGCTGGTCCCCAGCCATACCTGCGATTGGAACCTTGTTACCATAGAAATGATAATCAGCCGTATAACCATAAACCTCTGAATTTGATTTTACTTCCGGCAGGATTTCTTTCGGAATGTCTAACAAGTCTAAAATTTCTTGATCCCATTTCAGGTCGTAGATGTTATACATCATTGTCCGGCTGGCATTGGTGTAATCAGAGACATGAACTTCCCCGCCTGTTAATTTCCAAACTAACCAAGTATCGATTGTTCCGAATAGTAATTCACCATTTCTTGCCCGTTCGCGCGAACCTTCCACATGATCCAAGATCCATTTTACTTTGGTTGCAGAGAAATAAGAATCAATCAACAGTCCGGTTTTCTTTTGAATCATGTCAGAGTGTCCCTGTTCCTTTAGCTCCTCAGCAATGTCGCTTGTTTGCTTCGATTGCCAGACTATTGCGTTATAAATAGGATGTCCCGTTTCTTTTTCCCAGATGACCGTTGTTTCACGTTGGTTGGTGATCCCGATTCCTTCAATTTGATCGGGTTTTAACCCGCCTTCAATTAATGAGCCTGCAATAACTGATTGAACCGAGTTCCAAATCTCATTCGCATCATGTTCTACCCAGCCTGGTTTTGGAAAATGCTGTGTGAACTCTTTCTGTGAAGAACTTACTTCCTTCCCTGCTTTGTCGAAAACGATTGCCCTGCTTGACGTTGTTCCTTGATCGATTGACATGATATAAGACTCCATGTTTCCACTCCTTTTTATATTATATTTAGTGCTTTTTTAAATCCGTTAATTGAGTTTCCTTGATCTGTTGATCTAGTTCTGATTGATACGCTTCTTTTGTAGCAGCGTTCCAGTCGAAGTAGTCAGCCATAGCATCAACGACAGCGTCTTTGATTTCCATTAAGCGATGGCTGATAAACAGCATATAATTGGTTCGACGTAATAAGTAATCTACCGGCGTCAGCGTCATCTCTTCTTCCATTGCGTAGCGTAGTGACATCGATTCTGCCAAGGAGAGTCCTTCAAAGGCTCCTTGCTCCTTCAATGCGAAGACTTTTTCTGCATTCGAACCATATAGTTCTGCAATAAATTTGGCCTCTTCGAAACTTAAGCCCTGATCTTCGCCTTTTTTGGCAATAGCTTCTAAGGCTTCATCGACATTTTTCGAATCGAGTTCCCCGCCGGATACAGGATAATTTTCTGAGTCAATAAGTTCGAACTGACTGTCCGATAAGAGTTCAATAATTTTCTTCATCGCCCCTGTCGCCATTAAACGGTAATCTGTTAGCTTGCCACCTGATAGAATCAATAATCCATCGTCAGCGATGGTCAGATCACTGCCGCGAGAGACTGCTGAAGGATTGTCCTTTGGCTCTTCCTTTGCCGCATCGGTGATTGTTTTTTCGACTTCTGGACGAGATTGTTTACCATTGGCATAATCCTCAGCCGCGTTAATAATTTTTTCAAAATTTTCGTCACTGATTTTTTCTTTGGTTGTACCATTATAATCACTGCCAGCTTCACTAATTAACGGTCGTAATCCCGCCCAAGCAGCCTCGATGTCTTCAATTGTCAGATTTACCTCAGGATAGCGACGATTGACGATTTTCAACAAATAATCAACATCTGCCTGTTCGACAGTCGGATGATTGTAATCTCCTTGGTAATCAGTATCCGTCGTCCCAAAATATGTTTTGCTTTCTCTTGGAATGACAAAGACCATCCGTCCATCATTTTCTCCAGTGTCAAAATAAGTGGGCTGCGGAACTTTCAGCTTCTCACCATCAACGACTAGATGTACCCCTTTGGTTGGTCGCATATGGGGCTTGTGATCAATTTTTTTATCCAGCTTATTAACCAAGTCTGACCACGGTCCAGCGGTGTTAATTACCAGCTTGCTATTAACAGTCAGCGTGTTGTCTGTTAGCCTATCTTTGACTTTTACTCCTGAAACTTTTCCTTGATCATCATGGACAATTTCTTCGACCTTCATTCGGCTGACTGCAATCGCACCATCAGCTACGGCTCGTTTAATGTTCTCGATTACTAGCCGAGCATCATTATTGCGATAATCCAAATAAACGCCTCCGCCTAATAAGCCCTCTGATGCTAACTGGGGTTCCCGTTCTAAAATTTCTTCCTTGCTCAACATGTAGTTCGCATATTTTCCGCCTGTGATCCCAGCTAAATGATCATAAAGATCCATAGCTACCTTAACGGAAAATAGATTAAAGGTAGAGCCTGGTTCATCAAAAATCGGTAAAATCATTGGGTCCGCTTTCGGAATATGCGGAGCAATTCCCTGAATAATCGCTCGTTCGCTGACTGTATCAGCGACTACTTCGACATCAAAGGTCTTGAGATAACGGAGGCCCCCATGAACCAGCTTGGTCGACCGAGAAGACGTTCCTTCAGCAAAGTCTTGCATTTCAAGTAATGCCACAGATAATCCTGAAGCCGCTGCCTGCAGTGCAACCCCAGCTCCAGTGATTCCGCCGCCAATAATTATTAAATCAAACGCCCCCTCCTTTAACTGTTGAATCATTTGATTCCGCTCTTTAAAAGAAAACATACTTTACACCTCACTCTTATTCATGCAATATTTTTCTTAAAAATGGCGATTTATCATTACAGAATCAGTTTATCACAACGAAAAACGCTTTCAAAAGATTTGAATCGCAACAGCTTGAAACATCAAATCTGTCAGCCCTTTTCATTTTAACCGGCTATGAAAAAAAGAATGTTGGAAATAACTCTTCAATCATTTATCCCTCTACTTTCTTTTATGATACCATGCGAAGAAACTACTTTCGTTCTTTATTTTTGCTCTCTTTCTAAGATATAATTGCGGTAAATGCAGAATAAAGGGGGGAACGGTTATGAAAATTTTGATTATTGAAGATAATGAACAGATTGTTGATGTCCTGAAGCGTTATTTGAACAAGGAAGAATATGAAACCGCTGTGATACACGACGGCAAAGAAGCACTCCCCTATTTTGAAAAACATTCGGTTGATTTTGTACTATTGGATATTATGCTGCCAAATGTCGACGGCTTTACGATCTGCCAGCAGATTCGCGAAAAATCGACGGTTCCAATCATTATGATCACTGCCAAATCAGAAGATGCGGATCGTATTTTAGGATTGGAGGTAGGCGCAGATGATTATATTATCAAACCTTTTTCACCCAAGGAGGTCCTATCTAGGATCAAAGCAATCTTACGGCGTATTCATTTTGAAAAAGAACCGTCTGTCAACCAATTATCTCTTGGTTCGCTCCGTTTATTTCTAGAAAAACGCCAAGCAATCGTTAACCAACAGGAAATCAAATTGACCAAAAAAGAATTTGAATTGTTGGTTCTTTTCGCAAAATATCCGAATAAGGTATTTACCCGTGATAATTTACTGGATGCAGTCTGGGGCTATGACTATTACGGCGACAGTCGTACCGTTGACAGCCATATTAAACGTCTGCGAGCAAAATTGAAGAAAGCCGGCGTTACCGATTGTCAGATCGAAACCGTTTGGGGCGAAGGTTATCGAATTGAGGTTTGCTCATGAAAAAAATCACGACTCGTCTGATCCAGCATTTTGTCGGTCTATTATTGATTTTTGCCACTATGATTGCCCTGTTCTTTGGTGTACTGTTTGCCAAGCAGACTGAAGACTTGCATCAAGAAGAAATGACCCACCGCAGTAAACTGATCAGTGAAACCTTAACGGATTATTTCAGCTCCAACACGAAAATGGGACAAAGCGGCAGCATGGGCGGTTATGGAGCCTTTTTGCGCTTTCTCAATCAAATCGCTGGTGAAGAAGTTTGGGTTTTAGATACAGAAATGAACCCGGTCATTACCTCTCATCATGACAATGCCAATCTACAGATTGAGCCGCCAAATGAGGCGAAAAAGCTAGTCACTGCTACCTTCGATACGAAGAAAATGCAAGTGGCAAAAAAACGAAATATGTTTCAGCTACAAGAATTAACGATTGCAACACCTGTTATGGACAATGATTCCGTTGCGGCTGTAGTCCTGATGCGTTCAAAGGTTGATGTCATTCATGAAAACCAAATGTCCGGCTACTTGATGCTGCTGTTAAGTCTCGTAGGTGCGGTGATTATCGCAAGCTTTCTGGCTTGGCGTCTTTCCAAACGATTCGTCAAACCGATCGAAATGATGCGGAGCTACGTAAACGAGCTGGCAAATGAAAACTACGAAGAAACCTTAGCGATCCAAACAAAAGACGAACTGCAGGAATTAGGCGATCAGTTGACTTTGTTGAGCCAACGTCTGGCAGAGGCTCGTTCAGCCCGTGACCGCAAAGAGCAATCAGAAAAGGATTTTCTTTCGCAAATATCCCACGAACTTCGGACTCCGGTCATGGTGATCAAAAGCTCGCTAGAGGCGATTACTGACGGTTATTTGAGCACACAGGAAGAAAAAGAGTATCTATTGCAGCTATTAAAGGAAAGCACTAACTTGGAACGACTGATCAACGATTTACTGGAACTAAGCAGATTGCAATCAACTGAATTTCATCTACAGAAGGATCTCGTTGATCCATTGGATTGTGTCAATGATGCCCTGCGTAGCTATCGATTAGTTTTGAAGGAAAAAGGCCAAGAAATTCGCTTAGAAAATCACTTGTCTGAACCACACATGATCCATGCAGATTATTTGCGGATCACGCAAGTTATTAAAATTTTGCTGGATAATGCAACGAAATATGCGCCGGAATATTCGCTGATTACTGTTGAAATAGCGGAAAAAACGAAGATGTTGGAGATTGATATAAGTAACAAGTGGCATAATCCGATCAAGCATCCAGAACAGCTTTTTGAGTCCTTTCAACGGCAGAGCGGCACAAATGTCAATGGGACTGGTCTAGGATTAGCCATCGCTAAGCAAGTCATTCGACGCCATGAAGGTCAAATTACGGCAGAAGTAATTGACAATCAATTCTTGGTCAAAATTTTATTACCCACTTCATAATTGCCATACTTTTGCCACATTCTCCTCCTATACTACAATTGAAGGAGGAGATCACTCATGAAGAGTCATAAAAAGAAATTGGTATCAGCTTCATTATTATTTGTTGGCATATTAAGCTTCACTACATTAAAAGCAGACGCTGTTGCAACGAATCAAGACGTTCAAAATCTGCGCTACTGTACGATTAATAACATTTATAAAACACCACGAGCAGATTGCCCTTTGCGACAAGATCATATTCTCAATCGTTTAGATGAAGACGGGACTACTAGACCACAAAACGGCAAACAAGACGGGACCGGTTCAAGACGCGCTGATCGGCCAAGAATCGCTGATTGTCCAAATTACGCAGCAAAGCAAACTCAAGCAACTTCCGACCCAGCAACTGAACCGACTGCAACAGCTAATAACACGCAGCCACAGGATGGCGCCGGAAATCAATACGGCCAGCAAAATAATTATGATTCAGCTCAAGAAACCACTAACATGAATCAACAAACCACCCAATCTCAGCAAGTCCAACAGCCTGCACAGCAACAGGAAACTCAGCAACAACCCGTACAACAACAGCAAGTGCGGCAACATCAACAATACACAAATCAAACGTCGCAAAACAATGTACCCGTGCAACAGCAGAATCGTGTACATCATAACAACATACAGCCGCAAACGGGTAGTCATCACGGCCGTCACCATTAAAAAAGGAGCTGTGACAAAAGACTGGTTCTTTCTCAAGTTTGGTTATAGCCACAAAAAAGCAAGTACATTCCTACCTGCTTTTTTGTGGCTATTTGTACTGTTTAGGTATTTCTCGTCTTATACTATAGTTAGAAAGAGGGTCTTTAGAAT
>Ga0334883_1000358_pt1 | contig 84197 bp, 72 predicted proteins | sample GraSluR1_MG_6_FD_207230 | JGI IMG/M metagenome (GOLD analysis project Ga0334883, IMG submission 207230) | Sludge microbial communities from methane-producing bioreactor in Wageningen University, Netherlands - Granular Sludge_09_05-R1 | ecosystem: Engineered > Bioreactor > Anaerobic >... | reverse complement strand
TGATGTAGTAGATGGTATCGCCGCTCTTGAGCACGTTCCTGGTGACTGCGTAGGCCATGGTGTTTCTCCTTGCTGCCAGTATACATGATGCAAGCAGAGTTGTAAATAAGATAACGTATTTGTACAATGAAATGTTTCAAAGGATACGGGTATGGGCATGAAAAAGGCCACCCGGAGGTGGCTGGCATATGGTTTTGGGGTTGTATCTTAGATTATGCTGCTGTCAAAGTGTGGTGAATGTCAATACGAGGTAGAAATAGTGGAAGACCCTTTTGCACCGCTATTCATTGACAGTGCCCAAGTGAAATGGTATTTTTCATAAGACTGTCCGCTCACGCGGAAAATGCACTGGAGAAAAGAGGTTTATCATGTCTGCAAACGACAACACGAATGGAAAGAAACCCGAAGAGGAGTCCAAAGCTCTCCCCTTCGAGAAAGCAAAAAAGAGCACAGCTGTGGTGGAGGGCAAGAAAGAAGCCGCCCTCAAGCCCAAGCGCAAGATAACAATCGGCTGGGTTCTGGGAATGATCATCCTGATCCTCATCGCCATCTCCTTCGTGTTGGCCCCTGCCATTGAGGCATTCGTGGGCAAGCGCAGCAGTGACGGCATCGTTTTCGGTACCTATGGCAAGGAAGAGATCAAGTATGCTTATGGCAACTACTTCTACGACCAGGTTCAGAACTATGCAGACCAGTACAAGTCCAGCGGCGTCGACCAGACCCAGGCTCTCTACCAGATCTGGAAAAGTGCCTATGACAGCACAGTCCTCTTCACCGCCATCAACCAACTTGCTTCCAAGGCCGGCATCATTGCCGCCGATGACGTGGTGGTTCGCGCAATCATCGAGAGCGGCGCCTACCACAAGGATGGCAAGTTTGACGTAGCGACCTACCAGAAGGCAAGTGCCGAGACCAAGGCATCGGTTGAAAAATCCATCCGTCGCGGTCTCCCCTACCAGATAGTCGTCGATGACATCGGTACCGTTCTCTCCTCTTCAGCCGAAGCTGCCTATATTGCAGATATGGCCTCCAGAGGAAGATCCTTCCGCTACCTTGGTCTTGAGGCCCAGCTCTATCCCAATGAGCTTGCCGCCCAGTATGCGCTGCAGAACAAGCAGCTCTTCTCCATGATGGACTTAAGTGTCATCTCTCTCGATACAGCTGAAAAGGCCCAGAGTGTCTATGCAACAATTGCCAGCGGCTCCACATCCTTTGAGGATGCAGCTGTGGCAAACAGCCTCGACTCCTATGCTGCTGAAGGTGGCAAGGTCGGCCAGATCTACTATTATGGGGTTGTTTCCAACTTCAAGAATGCTGATGAAGCGCTTGCCTTGCTCAGTGCCAAGGAAGGCGATGTGGTCGGGCCTTTTGAATCTAACGGTGCATTCACCCTCTACAAGCTCAACAGCGCTGCCACACAGCCTGACTTTGCAAGCGAAGCCACCCTTGCTTCAGTGAAAGCCTATCTGGCCACCAGTGAAGGTGCTGTGATCGACACCTACCTCTCTGAGCTGGCTGCAACCTTCGTTGCACAAGCGAAGGAAGTGGGTCTTGATCAGGTTGCACTCGACCATGATCTTGAAATCGTCGAAGTTCCCGCTACCCCGTACAATGCAGGACAGAGCAGTTACATGAGCAACTTCTCCTACACCGATTCTGTGGGTCTGCTTGCTGCAGCCGCAACCGGCGATGTACAGAAGCAGCTCTTCCAGGCAGAGCCCAACTCCTTGCTCGATCCTCTGAAGGTCGGCACCTCCTACCTTCTGGTCGAAACTGGCGAGGATGCGAAGGATGAGGGAATGGAGAGTTATCTTTCCATGTTCTACAACTACTACAGCGGAAGCCAGAACCAGCAGGACTTCTCCCAGGCTCTGTACTCTTCCGATCAGCTTAAGGACAACTTCCTGACCACCTTCCTCACCGTGGTGCTTGGGCAGCCCACCTAAGCGAAACCATTCATGGTATGAAAAAGCTGGTACTTCGGTATCAGCTTTTTTTATTTGGCCATGTTTAATGCGGGAAATTCACTTTTCGTTGTGTACCATACATGCTATATTGTTTGGTATTCATGGGGAGTATCATGACAAAGAGAATTTACCTCATCACAGGAAGTACAGCTGCCAAACCATTTCCAGCTCTGCAACCATCCTATTCCGTGACTGTTTGAGCATTTTATGCACGATCTTGAAGCAATCCTGCTGTCAGTTGCGCTCATGATAACGGTTGTCTCGGACATCATCCGATTTCCCTTACTCAAACAGGATAGGGGAAGCCGTTTCTTTGTGGAGCTGCTCATCGGCTATTCACTGTATTTGGGGATTGCGAGTCTGGTCCTGTTGGCCCAGAAGCAGATTCTCTTCTATCCTCAGTGGTTGGTCCGCCTGCTTTGGATTGTTCATTTTCTTTCCATACCATGCCTACTGGCAATGTGGATGCATTTCAACGCACTCAATGTCATCACCGATGAGCATTTGGTGAATCGTCTTACCTTGGTTCATATGATACCGCTTCTGATCCTGATTATCGTGGCAATCGCGGATATTCCCCGACAGAGGTTCTATCCCATCACGGAAGGATTCGTTGATCTCACCCCCAATGCAGGAACCTACAGTTTTCTCATTCTCTCCTTCTTTTTCTGTTTGGCAATGATCCTACCCACTTTGGGACATCGCAATGAGCTGCCGGGTTCACTATTGTTCATCTCGCTGTTGATGCCGATTGTCTTCATCATCTCCCTCATCATGTTCGCCATGAGGAAGACTTGCATGCTCTTCACGATGGTCAATACGTTCATGCTGGTGCTCCAGTATGTAGTGGGCCAGCGTGATTCGATCAGGACGGATGCCTTGACCGGGTTGCCAGCATACTCCCTGCTCCATCGCAAGCTTATGCGCATCTACAATTTCCGGGCACAGTACACCATCGTCTTGCTTGATATCGAGAATTTTCGCTATTTCAATGCCAGGCATGGCACAGTTCTGGGAGATGCCATGTTGGTGGCCTTTTCCGAATTCCTGAAAACATTGGTGCATGTGAATGAGGTGTTTCGCTTTTCCGATGACCAATTCTGTCTCTGTATTCCGCAGCAACAATCAGTGAGCATTGATATCTTGGCCCAAAAGATCAGGTCACGTCTTGAGCAACCTTGGCTGCTTGGGCAGGAGCAAGTGTACATCCAGGTCAACATGGCAATGGTGAACATTCCAAGCAATGCATCTTCCTTGGATGAGCTGTTTCAGGCTATGAAGCAACTGGCATTTGATGTTAAGTCCGTCCATGGTCGAACAATGCTTGTGTACACCCGTCAGAGCTCGATTGAGCACCAACACACTATGAATATCCTCTCTGCATTGAGGGATTCGGTGAGGAAACCGGAGCAGGTATGTGTGCATTACCAGCCGATCATTGAGGTGGCAACGGGAAAAATGGTGGCAGCCGAAGCTTTGATGAGGATCAGGGATGTGAACTTGGGCTTTCTGCAGCCAAGCCAATTCATTCCGCTGGCAGAGCACACAAACCTCATTATTCCCCTTACCCGCATCCTGTTTTCAAAAGTATGCAGGTTCGAGAAACTGGTTGAGGAAACAACTGGGTATCCGTTGCACATTTCAGTGAATCTCTCGGGCAAGGAATTCTCATCCAAGAGCTTGGCCAAGGCATTGTTGGAGCAGATGGAAGCGGAAACAGTGGACCCAGCACTCATCAGTTTTGAGATAACCGAGTCGGTAGTCTTGCACTCCTATGATGCTGTGGCTGGGATGATGGATGAGCTGTCCAAGCAGAAAATTGCATTCTCCTTGGATGATTTTGGTTCTGGCTACTCCAACCTGCAAGCGCTCATGAAGCTTCCCTACACCTATGTAAAATTCGACAAGAGTGTACTGGAGGGTGCCCAATCCAACCCAACGATGCTGAGGCTGTTGACTGTCATGCTGCATGAGCTTGGGAAATGCATTGTTGCAGAAGGCGTCGAGACAGAAGAGGAACTTGCATTGGTCCGGTCTATGGGAATAGAACGGGTCCAGGGGTTTTACTACTCCAAACCAGTGAGTCCGGATGCTCTGATGGACTTGCTCAGATCGAAGACCTGGTGGTAAGCACCCAGCTTGAGGAAGAGGAAATAGAAGAGGATGGCCTCGAGGGAGAAGCTGAGTCCAAAAAGGGTAATCCGAAAGACATCCATCCAAGGAAGCATCAGAAGACCTGCGATATACAGGCTATATGAGCCTTTATACATCGTATAGTGCAGCCTATGGTTTGCCAAGCTTGCCAATACGATGGTAGTCATCAGACCAGCCATTGCTGCCCATCTGCTGTTGGCAGCACCCAAATTGTAGGTAAGAAAGCAGAGAGAGGCAACAAAGCCAAAGAGGATGTACCCAAGATGCACGAGCCTGTGGTTTGAGTCTCTTCCTGTTCGAAAGCATATCATCATTTTTCGCTTTCCCCTGATCTGATTGTGATATTTCTATGTAATCCTAGCATTAATAGTTTCTTGCGTACAGCCAGGCATCACAAGTAGTTAAAAGACCTGTGGCTTTTGGGTGAAAGCCTCCAGGCTTGCCCGGCTGCTGGAAAGATCGACGGCAAATGGTTGTTCTCTCCTAATAGGCAGGAAATGATCATTTGAAATATGATTGAGAGAATTCAAATTGGGCCAGTGTACTTCGGTATCAGCTTTTTTCTTGTAGAAGGCTTTCACCATCTGTGATAGCCTACAGACAATCATGAAGAAAGCTCCAGCCTGGGTCCTCAAGACCATCCTGATCACCCTGCTCATCCTTCTCACCGCAGGTGGCATAGCCACCTATCTTGTTGTCGACGGACTGATCAATACCAGGATTTATCAGGAAGTGGATCGCTTTTCCGAGCTTTTCTCCGTTCCCTCAGAACCGTTCGACCTGGCCAAAGCAGTGGCAGAGAAGAAAGCATTCACCTTGGAATACCCAGAGGACGAGGTGTTCACGATTCTCTGGGGTACTGACTTTCATCTTCGACGAGGGCCTTTCTCCAACCGGAACAAGGTATATGCACTGCTGGAACGTGCTTTTGCAGAAACCGATCCAGACCTGACAGTTATTACCGGAGATCTCTTGTTCAGCTTCGACGGGGTGAAAATGTTGACAGAGTTTGCTGCGTTTATGCAAAAACACAACCGGAAATGGGCCTACAGCTTCGGCAACCATGACGGACAACACAAACATGACAAGCTTGCATTGGGAGCAGTCTTGTCTGAGTTTGACACTGCCCTCTTCTCAAACGGCGAGATGTGGGTCCTCGGCTACAGCGACTACCCGGTTGTCCTGATGCGGGATGGAAAACCCCAGACGGCAATCATGCTGCTCGATTCCCACGACAGCAGAGTCTATGAAGGGTCCGTGATCGCTCCGGACTACATCTATCCTTCGCAGATCGCCTGGTACCGCTGGGTAGAGGATGGTCTTGGGGACATTCCCCTCTATGCCTTCATCCATATTCCCATCCCTGAATTCAGACTGCTTTGGGAGAGCGGAACTGCCATAGGGGTAAAGAACGATAGGATCGTGAATACCCCACGAGAGAACAGCGGGCTCTTTGCTGCAATGCAAGAGAGAGGCAATACCGTTGCTGTCTTCAGTGGGCATGACCACCTCAATGACTTTTACGGTACATGGGAGAGCATCGACTTGCATTATGGACGCAGCGCAAGCTACGGCTCCTATGGTTCGGCATCACATGCCAAGGGAATCAAGACCATTACCTTGAACTTGGCATCGTCATCCTATACGGTACAGACCTTTACGGTTGATGACTGGAACCTGTAGCATGAAGGAAGGAGGCAAAGGCATGGAACATGAAGTGGTGCGCAACCAGAATCTGCTGAACAAAAAGGGACATATCGACGAAGAAGGCTGGGCACGCCATCCACTTTGGCAATACGACCGGTCGATGGTCAAGGGCGGCAAGCTCAAGATCAAGGAGTGGGACTACTACGCAATCATCAACCAACAGAAAGCTTATGCCATCGCACTGACTGTCAGCGACCTTGGGTATGCAGCTCTCTTCGCCATCGCCTACATAGATCTGAGAAGCAAGAAGGTGAGCCAAGCTGACGCACTCTCCTTCTTCCCCCTGGGCAAGCTCGGCTTAGCCCCCTCATCCTCCGAGGACAATCACGTTTCATGGGCCAACAAAAAGCTGCGCCTTGCTTTCATCAAGAAAGGGCAAGAACGGCATCTTATGGCAGCTTGCCCTACCCTGGTTCTTCCTGATGGGACGGTGGGCCTCGATATCGACATTACGCTGACACAGCGGGAGAACGAAGAAAGCCTGAATATCGCCACCAGTTGGAAAGAGCAGAGAAAGGCTTTTTATCTCAACGAGAAGGTCAATTGCATGCCTGCCAAAGGGACGGTACGCAGGGGAATGGAGGTTGAGAACCTCCTGCTGGGAGAGGCTTGGGGAGTGCTGGATTGGGGTCGGGGCCGATGGACCTATAGCAACACCTGGTACTGGGCGAGTGCATCTGCCTTGGTGGAAAACGTTCCTTTCGGCCTGAATCTCGGATATGGGTTCTCGGACAGAAGTCCTGCAAGCGAGAATGCCATCATCTACAACCATGTCATCCACAAGCTTGGGGAAGTAACCTTCTCCTTCGATAAGGAGCACCCAGATAAGGCTTGGAGCATTCAGGATAAGGAGGGACATCTCAAAGCCACCTTTACAGCTGACGTGGACAGGAGCAGCACCACCAACTTTCTGCTCATTAAATCCGAGCAGCACCAATACTTCGGTACATTCAGCGGAACCTGCCACCTTGATGATGGGACAGTACTCCACTTCCAGGACATCCTGGGGTTCGCAGAAGAGGTATATAACCGCTGGTAAGGGAATTTTCCCATTTAGGATGTTTCTGTCTTGCAACAACTTGTTCATTTGTATAAACTGGACAAGCTTATTTGTATATCTCGGAGTGAAACCGATAATCCATCCATACATTTTTCAGGAGATCCATGTCAGAGTTAACCAGCTTTGCGGACTTAGGACTGTCCGCACAAACCATTGCCGCCATTGCATCGAAGGGATTCGAAGAACCCACCAAGATTCAGGCTGCCTGTATTCCCCTGCTCCTTAAGGACCAGGTAGACGTAATTGGCCAGGCACAAACAGGAACCGGTAAAACCGCCGCTTTCTCCCTCCCCATTCTCGAAATTGTCGACCCGTCCCTCTATCAAGTACAAGCACTTATTCTTGCACCTACCAGAGAGCTTGCCGTGCAGACCGCAGAAGAGATCAGCTCCCTGAAGGGAGACCGCAGGCTTGAGATTGCCGCCGTATACGGTGGTGCATCGATGGAACTGCAGCTGCGCAAGCTGCGCAGGGGCACTCATGTTGTCGTCGGAACGCCCGGTCGTATCCTTGACCACCTCCGAAGAGGTTCGCTCAATCTTGAGCACCTGAAGTTCGTTGTCCTCGATGAGGCTGACGAAATGTTGGACATGGGATTCATCGATGATATCGAGGAAGTGTTGAAGCAGACACCTGCTGAGAAGCGGATGCTCTGTTTCTCTGCCACGATGCCTGTCCCCATCCAGCGTCTTGCCGAGCGATTCATGCATGAACCGCAACTGGTGAAGATCCAGCAGGATACCAACACCAGCAACCTCACCGACCAGATCTACATCGAGGTCAGGGAGAGTGACAAGCTTGAAGCCCTTACCCGTATCATCGATATGGAAGAGAGTTTCTACGGCATCGTATTCTGCCGCACCAAGGTTCAGTGTGATGAGATCGGCCGCAAACTTATGGACAGAGGCTATGATGCCGAGCCGCTTCATGGCGACCTTTCGCAGAAGCAGCGCGAAAGCATTTTGCACAAGATGCGTGAGCGATCGATCAGCATCATCGTAGCTACCGACGTCGCTGCCCGCGGCATCGATATCTCCGACCTCACCCATGTCATCAACTTCTCACTTCCTGAGGACCCGGATGCATACATCCACCGTGTAGGAAGAACTGGTCGTGCAGGGAAAACCGGCATAGCCATCACCTTTGTTGCTCCGCGTGAATTCAAGCGCTTCTCCTTCATCAAGAAGGTTTCCAAGACTGATATCCGACGTGAGTCGGTTCCCGAGGCAAGCCAGATCATCCAGATCAAGCGTGCCAGGATTCTCAGCCAGCTTACCGCCCTTGAGGAGCACACCGGAGAGGACAGCCCATTCCTACCCATCGCTGCACAGCTTTTGGAAGGCAAGGATCCTGAACTTGTAGTCTCAGCTTTGCTCGACCACTTCTACAAGGATGAGTTGGATGCTTCCAAGTACCAACAGATTTCCCAAGGTCGCAATGAACGCAGAGGCGAAGGTATGTACAGCGAAGAGAGCGGGATTACCCGTCTCTTCATTGCACGAGGCCGCAAGGATGGTCTGGACAAGCGTATGCTGATCGACTACCTGATCGAACAGGTAGGAGCGGAGGACCGCGACATCCAGGATGTATCGGTACGGGATGATTTCTCGTTCGTCAGTGCACCGCTTCAGGTTGCTGAACGGATTCTTCAGACTTTCAGTGCGCAGAGCCCGGAAGGAAAGCCGCTCATCACCAGGGCAAAGCCCGACAACCCGAATGGAAAGAACCTGAGCGGAAGAACCCGTGGAGAACGCTACGAAGAGCGACCCTACTCTCCCGAAAGACGAGGTTCCTCTTCCTATAGAGGAAGAAGGGAGCGCGAGGATTACCAGCCGTATGGCCGGGACTCCTATGGGGATGAGAGCAGCTACCAACGCCCCGCTCCTGCCTTCGAAGACAGGCCAGCCCGCAGCCATGGGAAGTACAGAACTTCCAAGGTGAAGAAGGGATCCTTCCCGAAGAAGACCAGTTCCCGAAAGCGATATCACGACTAAGCAAACGACCCACTTGGCATCCAAGTGGGTTTTTCTTGTTCTCGCTCTATGCTATACTCCGTGGTTAAGCCTGTAAGGGAGACTCATGAAATTCGATCTACTGCGCCTCATCGGCAAGCACAGCAAAATGACGTTGGTCATCATTTTGGCCATAACAGCCTTCTTTCTCTATCATGCGGCCTTTCTGCACCTTAATGCAGATTACAACTCCCTCATGACCGAGTTGCAGGGGCAGACCACCTATGTGGTGGAGTCAGGGGTAGAGCATCAGAGCAGCAGCCACGATACAATGAATGCTGAACCTATTCCCGAGACGGGAGTCCTGAAAACCAATACATTGGGCAACCATCTGGTCGCCTCCTCAGAACCTACTCCTCCGCCAGCTGCAGATGAGGTGCTCTACACCACCACCTATCTCGTCATGGTAGAGAGTCCGAGACTGTACACCGCAGAACATCTGAGTCTCATCGAGACAACGATGGATGCGCTGGGGAAGACAGATTATCTCAGCAAGAGTTTTTCTGTTCTGGATTTCGTCACCTTGGAAAAACGGGGAACAAGACTTGCCACCATGCCTTTCTCCTCTCATCAGGAGAACCAGACCGTATGGACTGACGAGGAAGCTCAGTTGCTGAAAAGCCGTATTGAAGCAGATCCGCTGGTGAAGAACTATCTGGTAAGCGATGACCTGCAAGGTCTTTTGTTCAGTTTTGAGTCGATTACCCTTACAGAGAGCCAAGAGAATGAACTTGCTGACATGCTTGGGGTGCTTACCAAAAATGGGATGAAAGTCTCGATCAACGGGGGTGCGGTGATCACCAACCGCTTGATGCACTACCTTGGCAGAGACCTCAGCATCCTTCTCTCACTCTGCTTCATTGCAATTCTTTTCGTCTACTATTTGAGCTTCAAGTCAAAACGAAGTGTACTGCTCCCCTTCTCGATGTCGGTGATCGGCATCATCTGGACCTTTGGGACCATGCGCCTTCTCGGCTACTCGTTGACCATCGTCAATATTGTCACGCCTTGTATGGTTCTCAACCTGGGATCATCCTATGCCATCCATGTAATCGGTGAGTACTACACCGATTACAGCAAGGGCATGAACTCAATCGAATCCACCAAGAAGATATTGCGCACCATCTTCTTTGCCTGCCTGACCACTGTCATCGGCTTCATGAGCCTGCTCTTCTCCAAGACCCAGGCTCTTCGGGAGTTCGGGGTGGCCGTTGGCTTTGGGGTGACTTACTGTGCGATACTCGCCTCAACCTATCTTCCCGCCCAACTGAGTCTGGTAGTGCCTCCCAAGCAAGAACAGATCAGGACCTATCGCAAAGGCTACCTTGCAAGAAGCGTCCTCTTCTTCGACCGAACTGTTGCAAGAATATGGCCTCTGTTCGTCTTGCTCTGGGTATTGGTCATAACAGGCTATGCGATGACCCGCAATCATATCCCGGTAAATACCAACTATATGTCCTACCTTCCCAAACGTGATCCGTTTGGTAAAAGCTCGCAGCACTTCGCCCAGAAAATGGGTGGTGACATTCCCTATGTCATCATCATCGAGGCCCCCGAAGGTGAGGAGAAGTTCTTCCTCAAGAGCAAAAACCTGACGTCCGTTCACACATTCGAGCAAGCTTTATACGCCCAAAGTGCAGATATCCGACAGATACTCTCCTTTGCAAGCTATGTGAGCTTTGCAAATTCCGTATATAGCGATGAAGAGGGTATACCCACATCGGACGGCCTCCTGAATCTGCTCAGCCGCATGGTACTTTTGATGAGCAGACAAGGCCAGGAAGAGCTGAGCTCCATCCTTGATGTGGAGGGGAACACACTCACCATCTACCTGCAGCATTTTGATGCAGAGGAACAGGCATTGTGGACGTTGGGCAGTGCTGAGCGCATCGAAGAGGTGATTCTGGCAAATCTGCATCTGCTTCCCAATAACAGCAAGCTCACCATTTCCGGTGAACCGCACAAGACGCTCAATTTCTCTGCTGAACTTTTGCAGGACCAGAGAATGAGCACCTATGCCAGCTACCTGCTTGTCTTCCTGGTGGTTCTCTTTGCCTTCAAATCCCTGTCACTCGCACTCTATGCCCTGATTCCGATTCTCACAGGAGTTATGGCAAACTACATTTTCATGTACTTCTTCCAGATACCCTTCGACATGATTACCGTCAGCTTTGCTGCGGTTGCCGTGGGAACAGGCATTGATGATGCCATCCACTTCCTCATCCGCTACAAGAACAAGCTGGGGAAGGATGACAGGACAATCGAAGCGCTGTTGTCGGAAACCATCAGGGAGACAGGAAGACCCATCATCCTGACCACCCTCTCCATCATCGCAGGAATGCTGATGTTCCTCTTTGCAAGCTATACCCCGGTACGGTACTTCGGGAGCCTGATGAGCATGGCCTTGCTCAACTGCATGCTTGCCACACTGCTAGTAATGCCCTCAGTCATCCGCCTTGTTGCCTACCTCAAGCGGCGTTTTGCCCGCTAGGAGGAAGCTGAGGGACTGGGCCCACCGCATCAAGGAAAAGCGTTCACTGGCTTTTCTTGCACGCGTACCCATGTTCTCGAGAAGCAACCTGTCACTGATGAGGTTGTCAGCCAAGATCACGAACTGACGCGCTTCACCGTAGAGGTACCCGCACCCCTCTTCTTCGATGGAAAAGCCAAGTGAGCCATCCTCCTGCAAGAGGACCGGCATCGAGGTTGCCATGGCCTCGATGAATCCCAAGCCCTGCGACTCCCTGATCGAAGAGGAGACAAAGAGATCGGCGATATGGTAGTACAGGGGTATCTGATCAGGTGCGACAATGCCGGTGAAAATCACCTGATTCTCCATCCCAAGATCACATACCTGCTTTTTCAGGCTTGCCTCTTTGGGGCCTCCCCCTACGATGAGAAGTCGGGCCTCCTTGTGCAGCAGAGAGAGCAGAAAGAAGGCATCGATGGTAAGATTCAAACGTTTCTCCGCTGCAAGCCTGGAAACGCTGATCAGTACGAAATCGCTGCTGGCAAGACCCAGCGAACTGCGCAGTTGAGCAAGACGCTCCGGCTCAGGAGATTGGGAAAACCGCTCAAGATCAATCCCACTGGGAAGCACTGCCATCGGCTTGGTGATGCCATAGCGGCAGAGCATAGAGCGGTGAGCTTCTGAAGGGCTGATGATAAGATGAGAATTCCGTACCCTCCTTTTGATGACTAGTGCCATGAGCTGGTCCCACAGGTGATGGCGGATACGCATCTGTTCGTTATAGCGGGTGAAGTCGGTATGACAGGTATGCACCAACCGGACACCCAGCTTTTTGGCTATTCTCTGTGCATAACCCATGGTGAAAAACTCATTGTTGGAGTGCACCACCTCCGGTTTCCACGCCAAAATATCGGCAAGGAGGGGATCATGATAGGAGAAGGTCATATAGGAGTCTGGAAAGAGCTTTAAGGCAGAGGCACGAAGGTGGTACACCCCATCTTCAAAGAAGGATGTCCGCTCCGGGCCGATGGTAAGCAGTCGTACCTCGTGGCCCAGCTTGGTCAACGTGCTGCGCTCGTTGAGCACAACAGTGGTGACCCCACCGAGATTGGGAAGGTAGAAATCGGTGGTGATAAGTATTCTCACACTGCTCCCCCCATACCTACACTATATCCTTCTGCTGATATGCGAACAAGTTCATTTATGCACTTGTCTGGAGAATGGCTTACCGGTATGATGTGAACCGAGGAGCAACGATGTTTGGAGCCATGCTCTATGTCAATGCAGGAAAAGGTCACTATGTTCCTGCTAAGGCAGCGTATGATGCGCTGCTCAGAACTGGACACACCGGTTGTGTTGAGGATATGTTTGCCGTTCTGAACTCGCCTTTCTGGCAGTGGTTTTGCCGCGCTGAATGGCGATTCCTCCTCCGCCACCCTCAGTTGGAACGGGTTTTCCACACCACCCAAGATACACGCTTCAGTGCATTCCTTCTCTCCAATATCCCCCTGATCCTGCCGGTTCGCAAAGCCTTCGTCTCGTGGTATGAGACAACCAAGCCAGACTTCATCCTCTGCACCAATTTTCTCGGGGGTGTCATCATCACCGCCATCGCAAAGAGAGAGAAGCTCAAAGCCCCCATCTTTGTCTATACTGCCGATGTCTTCAACAACCCTTCTGCAGGGTTCAACCGAAATATCGACCGCATTTTTGTACCCTCGCTCATCGGCCAGGAAAACCTCTACCGACAGGGATATCGCAAAGAGCAAGTGGTGTTTGCACCCTTCCCCCTCCAATCCTCAGTCCAGACGATGGAGCGACTCTCAAAACAGGAGGCAAGGAAGATACTCAACCTTGAGGATAGGTTCACCCTCCTATTGAATTTTGGCGGGGAAGGCATTGGAAGCACTGCCTTGGTGGAGGAGCTGGGCAAGCGTGGCCTTGCGTGGCAGATCGTGGTGGTGGGAGCACTACGTGAGCATATGAAAAAGCGGATTTCGGAATTGGCAAAACGCTATCCCTCGCTTACCATTGAAAGCCCTGGTTTCGTCTCAAACATTGGAGTGTATATGTGTGCCTGCGATGTACAGGCGGGAAAAGCCGGTGCGAATGCGCTCATGGAGTCGATGGCTCTTCACCGTCCTTTCATGATCAGCGAGCTGCTCCACGCAGCACGTGATACCGCGAGGTTCTTTGCACGCTACCAGGTTGGCTGGGTGGTACGAAACCATCGCAAGCAGGCTGATATCCTCCAAGCATTTGCAGAATCGGAACCGCAACGCAAAGCCATGGAAGAGAGACTTGCAAAGCTTCCTATCTCATTTGATTCAGATCAATTCATAACCTTGCTTTTAGAGCAATTTCAGACTTGTTTCTTGTCCGATAATTCCCTATTGTAGAGCTATGCATATTGCCTTGTTCTATGTGGACGCAGGAAAAGGACATCTTACACCGGCTCAGGCCCTTTCCGATGCTTTCATACGCCTTGGTCATACCACGGTGGTGGAGGACCTGTTTGCTGCATGCAATGCCCCCATCATCAACTGGATGAGCAAGAACAACTGGCGATTCCTGTTGCACTTTCCCCGTTATGAGGCGTTCATCAATCCCAAGGCCGATACCCGTTTCAATGCCAGCATCATTCGCTTTTTCTCCAAGTACTCCCATGGTCCTAAAGACTTCGGGCAGTGGTTTGACACACAAAAGCCTGACTGCATCGTCGTTCCCCACTTTCTCGCCGGGGCCTTGGTACAGCCGATGGTCAAGCATCTTGGCCTTCAGGTTCCTGTCTTCGAGTATGCAGCTGATGTCGTTTTCACCCCGAACCTTGGGATCAACAATGAGCTGGACAAGCTGTACATCTGTACTGAAATCGGCAAGGAGCTTGCCATCAAGCAGGGACAGAGGGAAGAGACCATCTCCCTGTGTCCCTTCCCGCTCAAAACAGAGATGATGTTCAGCAAGCCAATGGAAAAACGGGAAGCCCGCACGCTCCTGGGGTTGGAAGAGAAGTTCACCGTGCTGCTCAATCTTGGAGGGGAAGGCATCGGGACAACCGACTTTCTGGAAGAGGTGGTAAAGAGAGGCCTCGATTGGCAGATCATCACCGTGGGGAATCTCAGCCCTTCCACAAAACTCCAGTACAAGCTTTTCAAGGAGAAAAACCCCGACTTCAGGCTCCATACTCCCGGCTTTGTGAAAAACATCCACCAATACATCTGTGCCTGCGACGTGCAGGCAGGCAAAGCAGGGGCGAACTCCCTGATGGAGTCGCTTTCCCTCAAGCGCCCTTTCCTTATTTCCAACCTGCTCTACGCCGCCTGGCCGACCACCATCTTCTTTGAGCGAAGAAAGGTGGGCTGGGTGGAAAACTCCGTACCCAAACAAGTTGACATCCTCCAGCAGTACAGCCAGAGTCCTGAGGCACAACAGGCGATGGAAGAGGCGTTCAGGCTCCTCCCCCTCACCTTTGACAGCGACCAGTTCGCCTCCATGATCATCGATGATGCCAAGCAAGTGCTGAGGACCAAGTACAAACGAACCGAGATTGCCTAGACCGTTTCTTCCTTTACAACTGCACTTTGACTCCTTACACTAGAGAAGAAATCACACAAGGGGCCAGAGGGTGCATACACTTATCTCATTGGTACTGCGACACACGAAAATTGTGCTTTTTCTCATATTTGCCGGCACACTTGCAGCGCTGACTATGCTTCCCTCCCTTGAGCTCAACAGCGAATACATCAACCTGCTCCCACCCAAGGAAGAGCATAAGTTGCTCAAACAAGAGGTGCTCAACGTCAGTGGATCTAATCCGGGTGATCTCTATTGCTTGCTCGAAGGTGATACGGTGTTTACCGCGAAGACCCTGAACGCAGTCCAACAGGTCCTTGACGAACTGTCCTCACTCGAAGAGGTCAAAAAGCCGCTTTCACCCTTCGCCTTCATCACGGTCCAGAAAAAGGGAACCAGACTCTCCACCTTACCGCTCAGTCCTGTACAGGAAGGAAACATCTGGACCGAAGAGGATGCAAGAGTCTTCAAGCAACGGCTGCAAGCCGATGAGATTGCAAAGGGTCTTCTCTCCACCGAAGACGGAAATGCCCTGCTCTTTCAGGTAGCCCTGAAGGAGAAGCGCACAGACCAAGCAGAGGTTCACCGGAAAATTCAGGACATTGTGAATTCCCTCTCTTCTTATGCCGAGGTCTCACTCATCGGAACCCCACTCTTTGAGGATAGGGTGCTCTTCTACCTCTCCCACGATCTCAATAGGCTGCTCATTCTCTGCATGGCAGTCATTGTACTGCTCTTCTACCTTGCCTTCCGTTCCAAGCGGGCCGTCATCATTCCCTTTTCCCTCTCCCTCATTGCCTTGGTTTGGACGCTTGCCTGCATGGTGTTGCTGGGGTATGCACTGACGGTGGTGAACATCATTGTCCCCTCCATGGTACTCATCCTTGGATCTTCCTATGCCATTCATGTGCTGAGCGAGTACTATCGCAGCCTCACAGCCGATGCCACCAAGGAAGATCGGAACCAGCAGATCATCACCTCCGTGACAAAAATCAGCAAGACCATCTTCGGAGCCTGCCTTACCACCATCGTAGGCTTTCTCTCCCTGCTTGTCTGTGAGCTTGAGGCTTTCAAAGAGTTGGGTATCGCCGTATCATTGGGCATCTTCTTCTGTGCCCTGCTCTCTATGCTCTACATCCCCGCTCTGCTCTCGATACTGCCAACTCCAAAGCGCAAGGACCTCAGAACCTTCACCCATGGCCCCATCGCCCGTCTGGTCCATGCACTCAGCCTTCGTTCCGTGCGGTCTTGGCCGTTGGCTATCATCCTTTTCGCAGCCCTGATCGCCTCGTTCACCTTCACAAAACAGCAGGTGAAAATCGAAACCGATTACTTGACCTATTTTCCGAAGAACGATCAGCTCATAGCCCAATCGATTGAGTTTGCCCAGAAAATCGGGGGTTCTGATCCTCATTACATCACCCTCACCGCCCCAGGCAATGAGAAGAATTACTTCCTCCGTCCAGATGTTCTTCAACAGGTGTATGCCTTTGAAGAGGAGCTCTTGCGCTCAAACGAGGATATCACGCACCTGCTCTCCTTCAGTCGCTATGTAGCATTCCTGCACTCAGTGCATCAAGGCAGCTTTGCGATTCCCGATACCCCCGGCTTGCTCTTGACGCTCTCCCGTCTGCTGGTGGTGGTGAGCAAGCAGATGGATCACCCCATACTCTCCTCGCTCATCAGTGAGGATGGTTCAAGGATTACCCTCACCATCCGATCCTTCGACAGCAGGTACAACAGTTGGGAAAGCCTGGAGAGTGTACAAAAGCTCCAACAGTCCATCATGGAGGCAACCCATCTGCTTCCTGATAACCTTGCCATTGATGACTGGGGAGTTGGTGTTGACGCCCTGAGGATGAGCAGGAGCATTGCTGAGGACCAGAATCGATCGCTCTTGCTCTCTCTTGTGCTGGTGCTTCTCATCGTGATGATTCAGTTCAAATCAGTGAAGACAGGTTTCTTTGCTCTGGTGCCTACCCTCACCGGCATCATGGGCAACTACCTGTTCATGTACCTGCTGGATATCCCATTTGATGTGGTTACCATCATCTTCGCCTCGGTGACCGTGGGTGTTGGGGTGGATGCGGCCATCCACTTTTTGCTGCGATTCAGAAGAAGGCAGGCAGAGCATCCTGCCCTGCCCTATGAGGTGGTGGTAGCCCAGACATTGGAGGAGACAGGAAGACCGATTCTTCTTACGTCTTCAGCGCTCATCCTTGGGCTTCTGGTGTTGCTCTTTGCCAGCTTCCTGCCGATCAGATACTTCGGGTTGCTGCTCAGCTTTGCACTGTTGGTGACAACCTTCGCCACTCTCTTCATCCTTCCCTCGCTGATGATCGCCTTGCACAAGCTCAGCGCAAAGAGTAGGAAGCGCCCATAACCAGCTGCAGGTCGCTTTGCATCTGGTACTCATGTATTTGGGCAAGCAGATCAAGCGATCCGTAGAGATCCCAGCTGCCCTGACGCTTTCCCCCTGCAACACCTCCCATCAGATAGAAGGTGGGCCTTCCGGTAGGCGCCATATCCAAGTCGCCTTTCTTCCAGAAGCTGTTCTTGTTGATCTCCCCATGTGCCATCCCAAAGAAGCGCCCACGCAGATACCAGGCCCCAGGCTCACGATACTCAAGTGAAGAGCTGAGTACCAAGGCATCACCACCGTAGCGGTAACCAAGGTAGTCCTGGTCGTAGACAACCTTATCGGGAAACCAACGTCGGATTGCAATGATGTAATTAAGTGAATCTGTATGATCGCTTGATGTTTGATCTGCATTACCATCGAGACTTCTCAAATAAAGATAGGGATCGGTATAGACACCTTCCAGATGACCGCTCAAGAGACCCTTCCCCACTGGTTTTGCCATTCTCAAGCCCAGCATGAAAGCCAGGCCGTTGGGGTGTTTTTCAGCTGTGGGAAGATTCCACTCTGTCTCCCCTAATGAAAGCTCATCCATCGCAAACTGACCATAGACGTTCCAACCCTTGCTCAGGGCATAATCCACTTCCAGTGACGCTAGGGAGTTCGCATTCGTTCGGATGAAATAGTTGTGGTAGATCATAAAGGGGTTGAGAATTCTTAGGTCGATGCCTCCGCTGGCATTCTGGTACATAATCCCTTCATTGAGGGCAAAGCCCAGCCTGTTCTCCAATAGTCTCCATTCAAAACGGTGGGCCATGAAGAGCTTCAAGCCTTTGATGGGATGTGCCTGACTATATTCATTGGTATGAGCACCAATCTCATTGGGATGGGGAAAGAAAGAGGTGACGAAGGTGTATTTGAAGGAGTCGCGGTAGGCGGTAATCCGACCTTGGTTGTGGTACTGCACCTGGCTTCCCAGCATGAAGTTGCCTGACGCTCCCGGTCCCCAGGAGAGCCGGTCACGCCCTACCTGGAGGTGCCAACCACTGCCACCGGCAGCAAGAAAACCACGATAGGGAATGTTTGCATCAAGATACAGCTCATCAGAACCAAACTGTACAGGGAGGTTGGTGGTAAGATAATATTTCCCGAACAAGTCTGATATCCCGTCTACGGCCTTGTGAGAATCGTCACGGTCATTAAAAGGGCTGTTGACCAAGGCCAGATCGCCACCGGCATAGAACGGGCCCAGATCGACCTCCAGGGGGAAGTTGACCAGGGGCTTGCGGTCGAGATAGGAGTACACCCAATCTTCTTCGGTGATGAAGGCTGTTGTGTTGGTGTGCGTATAGGACTCAAGGTTGGCTTCGAATCTGATGGAGAATGCTTGCTCATTGCGTGTGAGCTCTTCATTGAGCGAATCAAAAATCTTCTGCTCAATCTCAGAAAAGCTGGATTGATCCAACTTGTTGAGCAAGAAAAGCAACTCATCACGGCTCCAAGGCCCTGCTGTTGAAGGCAGGGAGTACCCTTGGCTGATATAAAGGTCCCTCATATCACGATAGAGTGAAGAGTCAACAGGATATATCTTTGCAGGGCTTGCTCCCACCAGGAATGAGCAAGCCAGAACCAGAACCAAGAAGAGAAGCATTCGTTTTACTTTAGAAGAACAGCCCCATGCCGATGGAAAGTTCCCATTCAATTTCTCGTACATCGATATCTCCTGCCAACGCCTTCTTCACATCCCCAAGGTTGAATCCGAGCGACCCGCGAACCGGGTAGCTGGGGAATTTGTTCAGGATGCCCCACCCTTCGACACCTGCGGCAGCAAGGATGCTGCGCCCATTGCTCTGGGAAGGATTTTCGAAGATTCCGATATCGAGGAAAGGATTCACATAGGATCTGGCAAACCCGAAGTTGATGAATTCGGCTGTCATATTCAAATTGAGAATGGCTCCATAGCCGATTGCTCCATTTTCATAGCTGTTTTTCAAAGTACGAGAGAGATATCCGCGGAAGTAGTCGTCGATATCCTCATCATCCGAGGGAAGGAATGTCCGCTTGTTCCCATCAGTGAGAAATCCTGTGAGTTCCAATGAAGGGTTGAGACGCCAAAGGATGAAGGGGAACCAGCTCAGCTTTCCTTCCATATACCAGGTGTCCTCATACTCAGGTTGCGGGTATTGCTGGTACGAATAGGTCAGAGCGACCTTTGCCCCTTTTCGGAAATTTTCAACCCAGTTGATATCGCTCTTGGTGATGGAGGATGTATAGGTGTAGGAGTAAGGAAGAGGATCGAGTGTAGGATTGAACTCAAGCATTGCTCGTACCGACGTGGAGAATGCATACCCAAAAGGCAAGGCAAAACCGGTACCCAACGAGGTGCTGACGTTTACTGCGTCCATGCTCGGTGCACCCTCCTCCTTGTCGGTTTCAACCTGCATGTTGAAGGAGATGGGAAGGGTAAACAAGCTCAAATCATGTTGGGAAAGCACTGTGTTGGTCTTGAAGTGATCCAACAGGGTGATCTCGTCCTGTTCAATTTTCAACGTGGTGGAGAGTGTGTATCGTCCCCCGTTCTGATAGAACGGACCGTAGCTGAAGGTAACACCATAATCTTCAGGATTCCAAGAGGAGAAGTCGGAAGAGGGGCTGAAATCGCCCCACGCGGAGAGACCAACGCCGATTCCGAAAACCTGCAGACCTGCCCAGTCGAATGAGAAGTCAAAATCGCCCGTTTGCGGACTATTCTTCACCCGCTCATACTTGAATTTGAACCCTAGGGATGTATTGAGTATAGGGAGAGAGGAGACATCGAGCTCGAGAAAGTCTTCACGATTTTCCCATCCTGACCGACCACCATCACCTTGTGATACGTGTCCGGTGAAGGTAAGGTCCCCAAAGGTTCCCAAGATGTTCTTTTCATAAATCTTCACACCCAGGCGAAGACCCATCTCATCATTGTCATACTTGGGATAGGGAATGGCGAGAAAGGTGGAGGCATCAACAATATGGTAGGTAGCCTTATACTGGGCAATACCCCGCACAAAGGACTCCAGAGCGTATGAATATTCCACTTTGGTGAAAATTCGCTTGTTGAAGAGCTGCTGTTTCTTGGATTCAAGGGCTTCAACCATCTCTTCTTCGGTCAGAAAGATGGGGTCACCCTTTTCGGGAACAATGGCTTTTCGAAGAACAAAGTCTTTTGTCTTGCCAACAACATCGAACTCATACTCGATGATGCTATAGCCTTTCACTTGATCCAAAGTCACCAAGGCGGTATTGGCAAACAACACGCTGCCAAGGACCAGTGAAGCAAGGACAAGTACTATTTTTCTTACACTATGGTTCATCATGTGTCCAGATTTTCCCCATGTTTCCATTCGACTTGCAGAATAGACAGTTTTTCCTTACTAGTCAATAAAATGATAGCACTTTGCTTCCCATTCTGATGGTTTCCACCCCTGCGTGAAGAAGGGAAAACCATACCAACAGTCATTTCTAGTAAAACCACTGAAATTGGTCAGAGTTACCAACATGAGGAAAGATCAACATTGCACGTGCCTATCGCTGCTTCTGGATACCTTGGTACTTGCGTAGTCCATTGAGTGTGTAGTGTGCAAAATACCAGAGGGATTTCACCGGTGAGTAGCCAAGATACCGGCGATAGACAAGCCAGCGGTTCTTCGCTGCTTTCGCCTTGTTTCCCGAACGGTTGTTCTCATAGATACGATACTGGATGAGCACCTCAGGATTCCCCACTGCGGTAAGGCCATCCTGGAACAAACTCAGCCAGAACACCAGATCCTCATGGGCATAGGAGCCGTCCATCGTGTGGCTCTTCACCCAGGAGGAGCGCATGACAACGGTTGAGGGAAGAATGAAGTTCTCTTTGAGCACGGCTTTGAGCGAGCAAGCAGCAGGAACAATCTTGGTGTTCCCGATCGCCCTTCCCTCTCCATCTATGAAGGAGTAACTGGAGTAGACGAGATCACATCCAGAGGATTCCAGTAGTGCTATCTGCTTGAAAAGTTTATCTTCATGCCAGATATCATCGCTGTCCAGAAATGCGATATAGGAGCCTGAAGCAAGGGAGAAGAGGCGGTTGCGAGCATTCGCAACCCCTCCGTTCTTCTCCAAGTGAGTAATCTTGATCCGCTCATCCGTACCAGCAAGTTCCTGCATCACCTTCCACGTCTCATCAATTGATGCATCGTCAATGATGAGGATCTCAAGGTTGGTGTAGGTCTGTCTCACTGCAGAGGCAATACTCTGTGCAAGAGTCCTTGCACAGTTGTATGCCGGAACAATGACGGAACAAAGCCCTTCTTGCATGCCTCACGCTCCTCTTGTTACAGGAATATCTTTGCCCCTACCTGGACTATGTGGTCGTAGACAGGGTCTTGCCATGCCCCAAACACAGTCCCTCTACCATCATAGTTACCTTCTGTGATGATGGGCTTCTCCCACACCGAGGTGAACCTATACGAGCCGATAAGCTCAATGGGCATACCTGCAAGCTTCTTCGTTCCCTTGAACAACAAGGAGAAGGTGTGCTTGAACGTATTGTTCCAGAACTCCTTGGGATCATAGTTCCTATGGTCGCCATAGTCCATGAACTGCTCAACGGTATAGCCATATTGGCCGCTGCGAGCCTGGTACTTTGCCTGCACCTGTGCAGTCCAGCCCTTGGGAAGGCCAAGGTCTACTTGGACCAAGAGCTCCTGGGAGTTGGGATCCAGCGGATAGCCGAGATTCTCGCCCTTATTGACGTAGGCTGTTTCTGCGGCGGTCTCGTAGATGTGATATTCGTTATCAACCTTCTTGATTTCTGTTCTGCCATCAGGAGAGGTCCAGGAAGTAGCACTACCTGATACATTGATTTCCCAATCCGCTTTTCCGGTTGTGCTGTTATAATTTTTCTTGATTAGGTTTGTTGTCGTATCAAGGACATAATTATTTTCATGATTAGAAATTGTCTTGAATTCAGTTGGTGGCGGTGATGCATCACCTATAACACTAACTGATCCATCTCCAGCAACAACAACATCTTCATCATCATCATAATAATCCGTTGCATCAACCAAAACTCCCGTATGCTCCAGTATCGGATAATGCGCATAGAAGAAGGGAGCGAGGTACGTCCACTGGACTGTCAGGGTTGAGAAGGTTCCCACAGGAAGCGGGGTGACAAAGCCTGCTTGGAAGGCAAACATGTTTCTTGCTGCCTTGAGCATGGTGATGGGGTTTCCTATCACATTCATCTCAGTCATGCCCATGGAGCCGTAGAACTTGGTCTTGTTGAGCTGGTAGGTGAAGTCGATGCCGGCGATCATATCGTCGATATCGCCCTGGTTGTTCTGCTGGAACATGTAGACCGTAAGAGGATTGATATAGCTCAGCTCAAAACGCTTCTGCCATACCATGGCCTCGTAGATGCCAAAGGTAAAGTTCTTGGTGAAGTCCACTTCCACCCTATGCCCGCTGTAGTTGTTGTCAAAGCGGTAGTAGGGCTTGTCTCTCTGATAGTCATCGGAGAAGAAATCCTCGCCATCAAGCGTATTCAGGGAGAACTTCGCCAAGGAGCCATTGACCACTGCATAGTGAAGCCAGGGAGCAAAGTCGATTTGGACATCGATGCCATCAAATGTCCGTGCACTTCCGCTGAGCATGATGTTGTTGAGCCCTGGGCCCCAGTCACGCTTTACGGTACCCCAACGAAGCTGAACACTTCCGTCGAAAAAGGAGGCAGAGAGCTCGGGATTGATCGTAAGACCGGTATAGAAGGCATCGCCGGGGATGTCCCTCAGCTGGCGTCCGCCCTGCAAAAGCTGGTTGTAGAACCCTTCTCCGGGAATGGTGAACTCGGTGGGAAGAAATACATTGGAGTTCAGCTTGTCCACCGTCAGGCCAAAGTCCATGTTGTAGGAGATGTTCTGTCCCAGATCACCTCTGAGGAAGGCCGTTGCCGAATTGCGTGAGTCATACTGCCTGAGGCTAAGACTTCCCGTTTGCAGCGTGGTGAAACGTGCTCCCATGGAAGCACCCATATCCTTCTCTTCATCATAGGTGCGGAAGAAACCGGTGGAGAAGACGTCGTCAAACGATGAGGGCTCCTTGCCATAGGAAAGCAAAAGCTCCTGCTTCAGCTGTGCAATGTCTTCTTTTTCAAACCGTGCCAGTTTTTCCGGTTGGCTCTCGATTTGGGAAATCAGCTTCAGGATTCGATCTGCGCTATAGGGCCTCACAGCAACTTGCCGTTCGATCAAGCCACGAAGCTCGGCATTCGCCAGTACCTGATAGACGCGGTGGTCAACAGGGACGGAGATATGCAGGGCGGCAGTAAGGGGGGCGATGATGCACAGAATCAAGAGGACAAGGACAAGAAGACGTTTCATATAGCCATTCCTATTCAGTTTTCTATGGTTGCAAGCTGGTCAACGAACCAGTTCTGCAAGGCAGTGATACGGCGCTTGAAAGCGGACGGAAGGTCAACTGTGATACCAAGCACAGACACCTTGGGGTCACGATCCTCGATGGTAGTGAGGGCCATCAGCAAGAGGCCATCATCCATCTGGTAGGTAGCCATGCTGATGGTGAGTTGCTCACTCTTGACCGCAGTGAAGATACCCAGAACACGCATGGAGCTTATGTTCTTGATCTCAACGAATATTTCCTCGTCAGTATTGGTATAGGTGTGCAGATAACGGTTTCCCCCAAAGGAGGAGTCACGCTGGTAGACAAAGCTTTGCAGCGAATAGGGAAAGGTTGCGGCAATAGGATCGGGAAGCAATTTATTGAGGTTCTTGTCATCCTCCATGTAGGATGATTTTTCGATCAGAACCTTGGGCTTGTTCCCTGCGCGCCAGGAGATATAGGTTATCCCCTCCTGGGTGGAAATTGCGCGAATCTTATTGAAGATTGCCAATTGCCTGGTCTTTGCATCCATCGCCTTGAGCTTGGGACCATAGGGAATGTAACTTACCGCTGCGATGGAGAACCCACCTTCAGCTTTCTGAGCTTCGGTGGCGCGCTTGAAGGCTTCTGTTCCAGGAACCACATACGGGAGAATGCTTCCCCCTCCGATGGTACTGCCATCGACAATCACCCCACCAAGCAGCTGCTGGTACTCAGCTTCGCTGAGACTGGGAAGCGCCTGCCGTATATCAGCTTCAGCGGCCCATACCCCTGAAATGCACAGGAAGCAGAGCAGCATCAGCACCAAAGCACGTACTTTCATCAATCACTCCTCACCTAATAGGCGTTCTCATTCACAAAACCTCTGAAGAATGTAAAGAGTACAATCTTCAGGTCGAACAGGATATTCCAGTTGCGGATGTAGTAGAGGTCAAACTCAATACGCCGCTCAAGCGAAGTATTGCCTCTCCAACCATTTACCTGGGCCCAACCCGATATCCCCGCCTTCGCCCGGTGCCGCATCCTATACCCCGGAATCTCAGAATTGAACCTTGCCACCAGTTCCGGCCGTTCCGGACGGGGACCGATCAGGCTCATAGAGCCACCGATGACATTGAACAACTGGGGAAGCTCATCAAGACTGGTCCTTCTGAGGAAACGCCCGATCTTGGTAACCCTCGGATCATTCTCCTCGGTCCAATGCGCAGTGCCCTCGGGAATGTCAGTTCGCATGCTTCTGAACTTGTACATGGTAAAGATTTTCTCGTCCTTGGTCACCCTCTTCTGCTTGAAAATAACGGGCCCTGGAGAAGAAAGCTTGACTATAAGAGCAATTGCCAGCAAGAAAGGAGAGATGAGTATCACGCCAAGTGAGCATGCAAAGACATCAAACAACCGTTTGACCACCTTCTGGAAGAACCCCATATCGGCGGCATTGAGTGTGAGCAGAGGTATCCAACGGAAGTCAGAAATCTGGGTCCCGATGTAGGACTCAGGCAACGAAGGCAGCATGACCACCTTCTCGTTCAACAAATCAAGGGCTTGAGCGACTATCCTCTCTTGCTGTTCATACTCGTTGCCCGGATATCCAATGACCACCAGATCCGGTTGGGTTTGTTCAACAGCTTCGCGCAGTGTCAATGCCCTGATCTGTTTTGCCCCACCGATATGCGTCCCTACCCCATCAAACTGTCCAACCAGCTTGATGCCCTGCGTTCGTCTGCTGTGCAGAGCCTTCTCATACCGTTCAAGCTTCTGTCCAAAGCCTACCAGCAGGATTCTTCGGGTATACTTTCCCTTTCGGTAACTGGCCTTGATGTGGCTGGAGATGATGGTTCGTTCGGTAACCAGGAAGACTACAATCAGGAAATAGTGCAAGCCGATTGCAATTCGGCTGACCTTATCAGAGAAGAAGAAGTAGAGCACGATGACCAACAGCAGGAAAGCCTCAAAGGAGCTGAAAATCAGTTTACTGGTCTCCTTGCGCCACGAATGCTCCAACTCCTCAACATAGAGTCCATTCTTGCTCAAAAAGAAGATGTTGAATGTAAGGACCAGTATCGAAAGCTGGATGAACAGGTCGAACGAGGCAAGACGTCCGCCAGGGATGATATAGAAACGCACATAACCAGCAAGCAACCAAGAGAGGAGGACAGCCAAGCTGTCCCAAGTCACTTTCAAAGCCAACAATGCCTTATTCCCATTCTTCATACAATATCCATTTCCTCTCTTGTTCAGCTTCCCGTAGTCCGGTAAAACAGTCGCTTGGCAAAAGACCGCCGTTTACTCCCCCGCGGGAAGAGACGCAACAGGAGACTCTCCTTCCCTGGGGAAGCCGTGCTCGTCTGCACCATCGCAAGCAAGCGGTCATAGAATTCACTCGTTCGGGCATAGTGCCAGAACAGGTGGGAAAAATCAGAATCCGGCACATCCCAAGGCTTTTCAAAGCCTGCATAGTGCACAAGCTTCGGATGCCTTCGTGCCTCCAAATACTCCTGAAGGACTGGGTAGGGACCTGCCTCAATGATGGGCAGCCTCCTGTGGTTGCAATCAACCACAAGATTCCACTCCATCGGTAGCGTATAATAACGTCCCCGACACTCCTTGTTCAAAATATCCTGGTCATTGTAGCGATACTTTCGCTCCCCTGCCAAGCCGATCCACTCATCAACCGAGTGCAAAGAGCGCATCTTGATCAGGTCAAGCACCAATACTCCTGCCTGATGATATGCTTCACCCTCCCCAAGACCGATCACCTTGGAAAGGTAGGAACCAAGATCAGGATCCAAGCCGCCTGCGAGGGCGGGAATCTCTACATCGATGGCAGCCCCCAGAACCTTTCCCCGCAGGTCCACGGCAGCAAGCTTTGCCACATCTTCAAGAATGACGGTGTCACAATCGAGATAGAGTACCTTTGAATACTGGGGAAGTATGTCTGCAATGAGAAAACGGTAGTACGTTTCCATACTGATATGGTCCGCAGGATTCTTCTGCAGCTGCCTTCCGGCAAGCAGGGCCTTGGGGTTGAAGAACCTCAGCTTGGCCTGCCCGAAGCGGGAGACCAGCAGTTCCAACCGAGCCTTGGAGAACTCAGTGATATCGGATTCAAGAACGATGATGTCATAGAAATGGGATGGATCGGTATGTTCCAGCAGGGAGTTCATGCACACACCGAGTGCGGGCGCAAACTTCTCATTTGCTGCAAACACCACTGCGGTTGCTTCCTCTTTCCAAAGTGGGAGGAAAAGGTCGGTGGAAGGATGGAGAATGGAAACAGAGCCGATGCGTTTCACCTGCAAGGAGGGAGGAGCAGAGACAAAGGCAGTGAAAAGGAAGGGAAAGAAATGGCGTAGTGATCGCAGGCGAGAAACATCAACCTTCGCAAGGTCAAAGGTGTCAAAGAAAGACTTTGCGACACGTTGCACCATACGAGCAAACTCTTGGGCCAGAGAGGCTTCCATATAAAAAGCTACCACGTTCAGATAGCTTTTTTGTTTCAGATACAGCACAGCTGCCTCATGATAGTGGGGATAGGAATCCTTGAGGAGGGAGAGTATCTTCTCCAGATCCGATTCCTGGACCTTGAGTTGGTTCAGCAGGTGCGAGCGCACCGTTGTACCCAACACCTCCTCCTTACACGTAAGGACTTGATTGCCCCCAAGCAAAGTACGCAGGCTCTCTTCTTGGAAAAGTTGGTGGGTGGCTATGGTTTTCTCAGTCAGGAAAGGCTCCTGCACGAAAGCTTGGCCTAGATTCGGACTGAGGTGAACAGACTCACTGCTGAAAAGGAGATGATCGGACTCACCGACTTTCAGATCAGAGAGGAAGGCAGGAGAGAATCCACCTGCTTCGCCCAGCTCCGATTGCATCACGGATATTGAAGGAGGAAGCTCTGTCAGTGCATCACTGAGAACCAGAATCGACATGGGCAAGGCAGGACCTCTCTCATTACATCAATCTATGCAGGTATGCATCTTCTATATCCTAGCATAGAAGACGAATAATCGGAACACCAAAGTGCAACACTAGATATGCAGATGGTCATCGTAGCGATCGCTGAGCAGTCGCTTGCAGTATGAATCCTTCTGCTTCAGGATCTTTGAACCACGGGTGATCTTGCACAGGGAAATGCCATAGGATGCGGCTATCTCTCGTTGGGGCAACCCACGATAGAGGTCCTTCATCAGATTCCATCTGAGCACCAGATCCTTGCGCTCACTGGGTGTCAGCATCTCCTCAAAGAGTTTTTTCATCTCTTCAGGATCGGTAGTCTTGGCGAATATGCTGATCAGGTCCTCATAATTGGTATCCATGTAGCCTCCTGCACGCCTTCTTATACTACAAAGAGAAACTGGTGCGGTCAAGCAAGCCCATTTGCAAAACGCCGAAGCAGTGACTATACTGGCACTATGGGAGACATATCATGGAAACCAAGCAACTGAGCAAGAAAACCTTGCGTGTCCTTCTTTTGCTGCAAAAAGGGGAGATGACTGAACATCTCATCTATGACAGGCTTTCCAAACGCGTGAAAGACAAACACAACAGTGATGTGCTCAAGCGAATCGGGGCCGAAGAACTCCGCCATGCCAAGATCTGGGAGAAGCTTACCGGCAAAGTGGTCAAACCCAACAAGGCGAAAGCCTGGTTCTACAGTTTTCTGGCCCTACTGCTCGGCTACACCTTCGTATTGAAAAAAATGGAGAAGGGAGAGGACAAGGCCACCCGCTTCTATGCTTCTCTCATCGCAGAAGTTCCCCAAGCAAAACAAATAAGTGACGATGAAGACCGTCATGAACAACAGCTCTTGGCCATGCTGGACGAAGAACGGCTGCAGTACATCGGGTCAATGGTGCTTGGACTGAGTGATGCTCTTGTCGAACTCTCGGGCACGCTCGCTGGCCTTACCTTTGCACTGCAGAACACCCGGCTCATCGCCCTTTCAGGCCTCATCACCGGCATCTCCGCAACGCTTTCGATGGCCAGCAGCGAATATCTGTCAGCCAAGAACAGCGGTGAAAAGAACGCCATGAAAAGCAGCATGTACACCGGTATTGCCTACCTGTTCACCGTTGCCTTCATGGTACTGCCCTACCTCGTGTTCGAAAGCTATGTACTTGCCCTGGCGGTGATGCTTTGTACGGTGGTGATCATCATCATGCTTTTCACCTACTATACCTCAGTAGCGAAAGACCTGCCTTTCGGCAGGCGGTTTTTGGAAATGGCAACCATCAGCCTTGGTGTTGCTGCCATATCGTTTGTGATCGGAATCCTTGTCAAGAGATTCCTGGGAATTGATATCTGATGAAATACGTTGATCTTGCGGGAAAGAAGTTTTCCCAGATAGCACTCGGCTGCGACCACTACGGTGAAACCATCGCAGAAAGCACAGCTCTTGCCCAGCTCGACATCTATGTAGAGGCAGGGGGCAACCTCCTGGACACCGCCCACATCTACGGACAGGAGAAAGCAGGAGGCCCATCCACCAGCGAAACGGTACTGGGGAAATGGATGCAAAACAACGGTATGCGCAACAAGCTCATCGTTGCCAGCAAGGGCTGTCACCCATACAAGGAAGACATGCACAAGAGCCGGATCAATGAGAAAGACATGCTTTTGGACATCAGCCAGACTCTCGACCAGCTGAAAACCGATATGCTCGACATCTGGTTCTTCCACCGAGACAATCTCCGGATGGGAGCCGATGAGATCATCGACCTCGCATCCCTGTTGATCGAGAAAAAGCTCGTCAGGAACTTGGGTGCATCAAACTGGACAACAGAGCGCATCGAGCAGGCGAACACCTGGGCAAAGGCTCATAACAAAACTCCATTTTCCATCAGCGAGATCCAGTGGAGTCTTGCCCACTGTACACCCGAAACCTGGGGAGATGACACTCTGGTCTGCATGACCGAGGAGCAGCGTCAGTGGTATGAGAAGCACAACTTCCCGGTAATGTGCTTCGCCCCCCAGGCAAAAGGACTTTTTTCCAAGGTCATCGCTGGAAAGACGGAACAACTCAGCGTGCAGGCAAAGAAGCGGTTCCTCACCCCCATCAACCTTGCCTTGGTCCCCAAGGTGGAAAAACTGGCCAATGAGTTGAGAGTGAGCCCATCAGCCATTGCCATGGCCTACCTGACCAGCCAGAAGAATCCCACGATCCCAATTGCCGGTTCCAGCAAGGTCAATCAAATCACCGAAACCCTCTCGGGTTCCGACCTTACCCTCACCGAGGAGCATCTGGCCTACCTCAACTAAGTCTCAAATCCTCATTCCAGCCCCCTTCTGGGGGGTTTGGCTGAGAATTCAACCAAAACCGCTTGCCTCTCTCAGAGCAGACTTGTAGGATGCTCTGTATGGTGCAATCACTCTCCCAAGTAGGGCTCTTTCTCTTCCTGATCGTGCTGGGCAATAGACTCAAGCGCATCGGCATGTTTCATGCAAAGGAAGCGAAAACGCTCTCCAAAATTGCATTGAACGTCACCTTGCCTGCTGCAATCGTTGCGAGCTTCAACACCTTCAGCATGGACTACTCCCTCTTGGTGCTCATCCTCTATGGTATCATCGCAAACCTGGTACTGATGACGCTCACATCCTTCGTCAACAGAAAGCAAAACAACGCAATTCGCTCCTATGCCCTCTTCAACGGATCCACCTACAATGTCGGAAACTTCTCATTTCCCTTCGTACAGGCTCTCTTCGGACCCTCTGCCTTGGTGGCTTCCTCGCTCTTCGACCTGGGCAATGCCCTGATGACCACCGGCTTCATCTACTCGTTGGGGTCTTCGATAGCCGGGGGACAGAGACCTTCGGCCAAAGACCTCTCCAAGAAGCTCTTCACCTCGGTCCCGTTCATCGCATACTTGGTGATGATTGCGCTCTCCTTTGCCTCCATCAAGCTCCCCTCATTCTTGCAGGAGTGGATGCAGGCCATAGGAAAAGCGAACCCGATCATCGCAATGCTGATGGTCGGGTTCATGCTCGAAATTCGTTTTGAGCGTAGTTGGATGCACCATACGCTTCGTCTGTTGTCGATCCGGTACGGGATGGCGATCTTGTTCTCCTACTACTTCTACAGCTTTACAGCCTTCAGTCCGGTGATCAAGACCGCCCTCATCCTGGCGGTATTCGCCCCGGTCTCCTCCATCTCAGTGGCTTACACCGAGCAGGTTACAGACCAGGGCAGGCTCTCCTCTTTCACCTCCTCATTGTCGGTGATCATCAGTATCGCCTGTTACGCCTTCCTCGCCCCGCTTCTCGCTTAACCGAAGAGATAGGAGTTGAGCAGATTGTTCAGGTACTCCTGCTTTCCGCTCTTCTTCTCAATCTTTACGGAGCGACCAAGGTCTGCCAACTCAGCGAGGGTCAGCTTCCCATCCTCAAACTTCTTGCCCTCTCCCTGATCGAAGGAAGCATAACGCTCCTTGACAAAGGAGTCGAACAGTCCGTCGTCAAGAATCTTCTGGGCAACCTCAAGACCGAGTGCGAAGGTATCCATACCGCCGATATGGGCGATGAAGAGATCCTCGAGGTCGGTGGAGTTGCGCCGTCTCTTGGCGTCGAAGTTCAAGCCGCCGTTGCCAAGCCCGCCGTTGCGCAGGATGACCAGCATGGCCTGGGTGGTCTCATACACATTGGTCGGAAACTCATCGGTATCCCAGCCGTTGATGCTGTCGCCCTGGTTGGCGTCGACACTGCCCAGCATGCCGCGGTCAGCACAGACCTGCAGGTCATGACTGAACGTATGTCCAGCAAGTGTGGCATGGTTGGCTTCAATGTTGCACTTGAAATCCTTGTCCAGACCAAACTCCTTCAAGAAGCCGATCGTAGTGGCTGCATCATAGTCATACTGGTGCTTGGTCGGTTCCATCGGCTTGGGCTCGATGAGGTAGGTGCCCTTGAACCCGATGCTCCGTCCATAGTCTCTGGCCATGGCCAAGAAGCGTGCAAGGTGCTCCTGCTCGCGCTTCATATCGGTATTGAGCAAGCTCATATAGCCCTCACGACCGCCCCAGAACACATAGTTCTGACCACCAAGCTTCACGTTCACATCCAAACTGTTCTTGATCTGCACTGCAGCCCTTGCGACTACCTTGAAGTCGGGGTTGGTGGCAGCTCCATTCATGTAGTTGGGATGGCTGAAAACATTGGCGGTATTCCACAGGAGCTTTACGCCGCTGGCCTTCTGGCGGGAAAGCAGCTCATCGGCAATCTTGTGGTAGGTCTTCTCATACTCAGCCACATCACTGCTGTCCGGAGAAGCATCGATGTCATGGAAGCAGTAGTATGGGGTTCCCATCTTGGTAAAGAACTCAAATGCAGCATCAGCCTTTGCAATTGCGTTTGCGTAGCGATCTTCCTTGCGGAAGGGAAAGTCGATCGTGGCATTGCCAAACGGATCGGTCCCATCTGCACAGAAGCTGTGCCAGTAAGCGGTGGCAAAGCGAAGATGCTCTTCCATGGTCTTTCCGGCGATCACTTTCTTCGCATCATAGTATTTGAATGCCAAGGGATTCTTGCTTCCCTTGCCTTCGAACTGAATTTTCCCGATTCCCTTGAAGTACTCTTGGTCTCCAACAAAATACTGCATACAACCCTCCTATTTGAACAAAGGCGTCATCGCCTCTACATAGCCTTGATAGCGAGCATAGGCCTGTGCATACTGCACGCCTGCTTCCCTATCCGGTTCACACGATTTCGACTCATCAAAGAGCACATGCTCCTTGGCAAGATCCACAATCGATCCACCTGCAACAGTCCACAATGCCTGAAGTGCAGCACCGAATGCTGCGCTCTCCGCCACCTTGGGAACAGCCAGAGGCAGTTGCATCACATCACAAGCAATCTGTCTCCAGATTGCACTCTTCGCGCCACCACCGGTCAGGATGATTCTGCTGGGGACAAAGCCCAACTCCCGGAAAGCGTCCAGTCCACCCTTCATTGCGTAGATTGAGCTCTCCAAGGCAGAACGGGCAATGTTCTGAACCTTCATGTTGCTCATATCCAGACCTGCGATGACACCCTTGCCATGAGGAAGGTTGGGAACCCGCTCCCCGTTGAAGAAGGGCAGCATGGTCACCCCTTCACACCCAATGGGAGCCTCAGCGGCCAGTTGGTCGAGCTTCTTCACATCATAGCCGAAGAGCGCTCGAACCGATTCGGTGGTAATCGTACAGTTCATCGTGCAAAGCAGGGGAAGATATCCCCCGGTTGATGAACAGAAAGCTGCCAAACGGCCCTGTCGGTCGGTAATGCAGCTGTCGCTGTACCCGAAGAGGGTTCCACTGGTTCCCATGCTCATCGTCAGGTCGCCCTTGCCGACACATCCGGTTCCGATGGCACCGGCCATGTTGTCACCGGCACCGCAGGAAACAGGAATCCCAACCGGAATCCCAAGCTCCTTGGCGGTGGCTTCACACACCATTCCAGCAGGATCTCCGGCTTTCACCAAACGAGGAAGGAGGGAGTAGAGGTCACGCCCCTCATCCACTGCCTCAAGCACTTCCCTGCTCCACTCCTTCTTCTCTACATCGAAGAAAGCGGTGCCGCTTGCATCACCGGCCTCAGCGGTGTATTCACCGGTGAGATAGTAGTTGATGTAATCGTGCGGCAGGAGGATGTGCGCGAGCTTGTCGTACGCATCCTTGCGGTGCTGTTTGAGGTGGAGAATCTTGGAAAGGGTGTAACCGGGAAGAATCTGGTTCCCCAAGAGGGAGAAGACCCTATCTTCACCGCCAAGCTTTTCGGTAAGCTCATCGCACTGTGCCTTCGTCGAGGTGTCGCACCAGAGTTTGACAGGGGCAAGCACCTCCCCGTCCTTGCCTACCGGAACGAACCCATGCTGCTGTGCAGAGACCCCGATGGCAATGATCGAGGATTTGATAGTTGGATCTATCTGGGCAAAACAAGAACGGATTGCATCCAGATACCATACGGCTTCTTGCTCACGAGTCCCATCATCCCTACTCTCCATCTCATGTGAGGCGCTGACGGTCAGTAGGACGGTCTTTGTGGATACATCGTAACAGAGGACCTTCGTGCTCTGCGTACCAGTGTCAATTCCTGCAACAACTTGCATACTAGGCTGTCTCCTTTGCTACAGCATCTCCCACAAGAAGGACGATTACCATAGACAAGATTGGGAAAACATATGTATTATTGACTTATGGAACTATTGGACGCAGTTTTCGTCTTTCAGATGCACGAGGAACAGGAGCTTTTGTGGCACCAGCGTGTCCACAGCCATGAAAAGGGGCAGTTCGAACTACACTACTTTGTCAGCGGCAGCGGAACCTTCACCAACGCCCACCGACGGTACGCAATCTCTCCGGGATCGCTTTTTGTCACCACCAGTGAAGTAGTGCACAGTATCGAGGCGGACAAGGAAGAGAGCCTCACCTACTACGCTACCCTGCTCTTCTGCCCTGAAGAGATTGATCTGGTACGGAGGCTGGAACAGACAAATCCCATCAAGGTTGGAACAAACTGGCGGTTCTTCTTCGAGGAAGTCCGGGACAAGGGCCTCAGCCAGAACCGGGAACTGCGCATCAGTGCCTGCCATCAGGTATTGGGTTTGCTCTACAACCTGGCTGCCGGAACCAAGATGGAGGAAGCAAAGGGCGAGAACATACGCTTGGAAAAGGCAATCCGGTACATGCAGCGCCACGTCTTTGACAAGCTCAGCCTCGATATGATCGCCAACCATGTCCAGCTCGACCCCTCCTACTTTGTCCGTCTCTTCAAGAAGCGGATGAACATCACCCCCATGCAGTACTACTCAGGTCTTCAGCTGGAAGCCGCCAGGGCCCTGCTCACCAGCACCAACCTCTCGGTCAAGGAGATTGCGGACAAACTGCAGTTCTGTTCTGAGTTTCACTTCTCCAAACGTTTCAAGCAGTCAACGGGCGCCAGTCCTTCAGCATACCGCAAGACCCACCTTCAGCTCCTCGGTACGTAAGAAGTCCAGACCACTTCTCCCACCGCCCTTACGTCAGAAGTGAGGGCCAACTTCGTTCATGTCTCTTGTCACAACCACAGCTGTGCCATAGGTGCATTTTCTTCCCTTTCTGCAATTGCCACTGAATTTGTGTGTTTACCCCCTGTCACAGCTGGGGTTTCCCTTCGGCTAAACCCGGTTGCACTTGTGCAATGTGAGAAGTTATAGGTAGATGTTATAGGTCACTTCTTCGTACATATGACATTTTCTAAGTTCTTTTATTATATAGAATTATTTACTTTTGTGTATTGACATCTTCTCACATCTTCCCTATCATCTGGGTACAAGATCAAAAATAGGAGAGAAGAAGATGAAAAAGTTAGTCACCATAATTCTTACAGCACTCTTCCTCTCTTCCGCCCTTTTCGCAGCTGGCATGAACGACACCGCAGTGATCCGCCTCCATGCCTACGTCCCCGAGAAAACCACCTTCACCGCCGACGAGTTCGGCTTCTCCGTCGCTTCCAACGCCTACAACTTCACCTACAGCGTCGCAGAAGAGGGAACCAACAGAACCCTGATGGTGGTCGCCAACTGAGTCTGATTTAAGCGCGTCCGGACAGACAAGCTTGCAACAAACTGAAGCCAGTAATGCGGGAAACATTACTGGCTTCAATTTTGTGTAGGGAGAGTATGATGTGTTCTTAGTCGAACACTTCCCCTTCCAAGGGGATGGAGGCCATGGCCCCCGGTCGGGAGACAGCAAGACCTGCTGCCTTGCTTGCAAACTTCAATGCATCCCGTACGCCAAGTCCCCTGGCAAGTGAAGCAAGATAGTAGCCGATGAAGGTGTCTCCGGCAGCAGTGGTGTCGACCACCTCGGTATCATAGATGCCTTCGTGGATCCGTTCATCCCCAAAGCCGTACCAGCAACCCTGCTTGCCCACCGTCAGAAGAATCTGTGTATCGGGATAGGCTTTGACCAAGCTATCGAGAATCTCCGAAAAGGGAGCCTCCTCGCCTAGTGAGGCAAGCGCAGCTCCCTCAATCTCATTGACAACCAACAAATCAAGCTTGGAAAGAGGGAGCGAGAAGAGAGTTCGATCGAATGGAGCAAGGTTCATGCAGAGGGAGAGCCCCCGCTTCTTTGCCTCATCGATCAGATAACCGGTATGGACAATCTCATTTTGCAACACCAACATGTCACCCTTGCCGAATGCGCTGAGCGTCTCATCAATCTCCGCTTTGGAGATCTCCGTGTTGCCACCGCCGTAGAGCAGGATCGCATTTTGCTTATGCCGGTCAAGCTGGATCAAAGCCTGGCCGGTTGCACCCTCATAGTGACGGATGAAGGATGTATCCACCCCGTAGCCGGCAAGCATCTCGAGTAAAAAGTCCCCATCACTTCCCACCTTGCCGGCATGAAACACCTCAGCACCTGCCTTCGCCAATGCCGCACTCTGATTGGCACCTTTGCCGCCAGCGCTCTTTTTCAGTGAAGAACTCTGTAACGTTTCACCACCCTTGACGATATGGTCGACGGTGAAAACCAGGTCAATGTTGACCGATCCATAGTTGAGAAACCGCATGAAGCCTCCTACATCATGGGAGCTGCCAGTTTGAGCAGCATCCCGGTCATCCGTTTGTACCAAGGACGTTTTTTCATGAATTCCATATCTATCTCCTTGCTGATATCCAAGGTATGGTCGATATCCTCATACACTTGGCGTATCACCGAAGAACCATAGAAAACCACCCCGTTCTCAAAGTGGAGATAGAAAGAGCGATAGTCCATATTGATCGTGCCTATGATGGCCACCCTGTCGTCGCTGACAAACATCTTTGCATGCAAAAAGCCAGGGGTATACTCGTAGATCCTTACCCCCGCTTCCAGAAGCGGACGATAGTTTTGTCTCGTAACGGCGAAGACATACCACTTGTCCGGCATATGGGGCGTGATGATTCTCACATCCACCCCACTTTGGGCAGCAATTTTCAGGGCAGTGAGCATCTCATTGTCCAGCACCAGGTAGGGAGTGGTGATCCAGACATACTTCTTGGCCATGCTGATGATCTGGATGTAGGCATTCTCCGCCACATTCTCGTTGTCCAACGGGTTGTCTGCAAAGGGTTGGACAAAACCATCGGTCTGGCATGTGAGTGTCGGTCGATAGAGGGCGAAATTCTCAGCATTTGAGGTGGAGAAGGCCCACAGCTGAAGGAACATCTGCGAAAGACTCCATACCGCATCACCTTTGAGCTTGACAGCGGTATCCTTCCAGTGACCGAACTTCAGCAGACGATTTACATACTCGTCGGCTATGTTCATCCCCCCGGTGTACCCGATGTTCCCGTCGATGACCATCACCTTGCGGTGGTCACGACTGTTGAGCCTGCTGTTGAGGTGCGCCCTCAGGGGATTGAAGGCGACAACCTCAAGACCCAAGGAGCGCAAGCGACGGTCAAAGTGAGTGGGAAGCCCCAGGATGGACCCCACATCATCATAGAGCAAGCGAATCTGCACTCCCATCTTCCGCTTCTCCAGCAAGACACTGAGCATGGTATCCCAGAGTTCGCCCTCACTGATGATGAAGAACTCCATGAAGATGAAGGACTTTGCCTTCTTGAGTTCGGAAAGCACATCGAGCGCCCAGCTCTCTCCACTGGGAAAGTACTCCACTTCGGTGTTTCCCCATACCGGATAGCCGCTGATGTTTGCAATATACTGGGCTTGTCTTGCCAAGGTTCTGGAATAGGAGGAGAGGGCCTGCATGGGCAGCAGCTCGCTGTACATGCCACCTTCCACGCCCTTCTTGTAGAAAATGTTCAACTGCTCGAGTCGCTTCCTCAGTCGGGCATTGAGCCTCCTGTTTCCGAAAAGCAGGTACAGAAAGCCGCCGTAGACGGGAAAGATCATAAAGATCAGCATCCAGCCAATCTTGTAGGCTGGATTGAGGTCGCGCACGACCACCACCAAGGTCATGAGGATGGAGAGAGCTGAAAAGAGCTGTATCCAGAGGGTGTCGTTCTGGGCGAAGGAGAAGATATAGACCAGGAAACCAATCTGGAAGGCGATCAGTACCAGGGAGATGAAAAGTCTTCCCGTAAGAAATTTCAGTAATTTTCTCAGCATGACCACCTCCCCACGAAAGAAGAGTATAGCATCAGAGAAGCCTGATGGCAAAGAGAGGCTTACAAACGGGAGAACTCACAGCCACAGTAGTGCTGGCGATAGATTCCCAACTCCTTGGACAACGCTACACTCTTTTCAAACCCACCCTTCTTCTTGAAATCCAATGGTTCGAAGCCGGGGAAGGCCTCCCCTACCCGGAAGATGACCTTGCTGTTCTTGAAACGGCTGACGGTCAGGGTAGTGGTGAAGTGAGCAAAGCCCAGCTGCTTCGCCTTTTCACACGCCTCGCGGAGGTTGTAGGCAAAGCAGAGCTCACAGCGGCTGCCCCCCTCACGCTCGGTCTCATGCCCTTTCACCGTGTCAAGCCATCCTTGGTGGTCATAGTGCTCCCGAATTACCTTCAGGTTGTACACCTTGGCAACTTCCAAGAGTGCCTCATACCGCTTATCTGCTTCCTGCTCGGGGAAAATGTTGGAGTTGGAGAAGTAAAGCACAGGGCTCCACCCCTCCTCAAGCATACGCTCAATGCTGGCTGTACTGCAGGGTCCGCAACAGGCATGGACAAGGATATCGTGCTCTTCCATATGCTTACGATACACACAAACCAACCACTCTTGCAACCACTTGTCAATCCTTGTAGAGTATGAGGGATAGAACGAGGTGTACTGGTATGAAACGCAATAAGAATCTTGGACTGTGGCTGACCCTCCTGATTGTGGTCATCATCTTCACCCTGCCGATCCCCACATACAGCAAATACCTTCTGGTAGCGATGCTGCTCGGCGGACTGCTCTACTGGAAGCGCGCCTTGATCCTCTACATCCGGGCAAACCGGAAGATTACGAGCACCAACAGCAAGGATTGGGAGCTTGCTTGGCCGCTCTACCGAAAAGCCATGCGTTCAGGGCTCTTGCCCACCTTCCGGGTAACGGCGGCAAGCATGTTTCTCCAGCGCGGAGATGCCCAAGAGGGCAAGCAAATCATCGAAGAGTACCTTTCCTCGACCAAGGGTCGGGACGAAACCTTGGACAAGGTTGCCAAGACGATGGTCAGTATGGCCTACTGGATGGAAGGAGACCTGAACAAGGCTCTCCAAACGGTCGAGGAAGTCTATCAGAGCGGCTACCGTGACAAGAATCTCTTCATCAACTACACCACCTACGCACTCGAGCAGGGCGATCTTGCCAAGGCTGAAGAGCTCATGGAGGAGAGCGGAAACCTGGAGAACACCAGTCCCGGCATCCGTGACAACCGAGGTTGGATACACCTGGTCAAGGGAGAGTGGGTGGAAGCAGGAGAGCTCTACCGTGAGTTGGTGGAACGCAAGCCCAGGTTCCCTGAACCCTACGTACACTATGCCCAGGTGAAACTCCACTTCGGGTTGGTGGGGGAAGCCATTGAGTTGCTCGAATCTGCACTTGGCGCTCGTTATTCCAATACCAGCGGGATGAAGATGGAGACCATCGAGAAGATGCTCTCTCTGCTCAAGGATCCTGACACCAGAAGGAAAACTGCGGTCGAAATTGATAAGGATTGTGCATCTGTTGCCTCTGGAAAGCTGCCCGCCCCCCTCTCTGGGGAGTTTGAGCGTGAAGAAGCACTGACGTTGGAGGGTTTTGCCTCACTTCCCAAGAAGCAGGAAAAACAGGCCCGAAAACTGCAAGAGTCCGAGCGCCTTCCCAACACTGAGTTGACCGAGGAAGACCTCGAATATCTCAGAAAACATGGTTTGGAAGAGAACTAGAACGCTACGTTGAACCAGAATCCCCAGACAAAGGTGTTCCCCTTCTGATCCCACCCTCCGTAGATGGTAAGCGGCAGGGTGCGGATGCCCAGAAGCGAGATATCGGTGTGGAGCTCCAAACCCAAAGACAAGGCCGGCGCAAAGCTCTTCTCATACCACAACAGGTCGGTATAGATGGCCACGGAGCTGTTCTTGAAGAGCAGCAGCTCAGCCATGGTGGGATTGAAATTCACCGGTCGGTAGCCAAAGCCCAATTGCATGCCTACCAGATGGTTTGCAGGATTCACCGCAAGGGAGAGATCGTGTCCTTGGCCTTTAATGGTACTGCTGGTGGTCCTGAAACCATCGGAGAAAAAGAAGGGAACATCCCCCTTGCCATCCAAAGCAAAGCGATTGAAGGTCTTCAGCGTACCGAACAATCCGATCTTTCCATCCGCCAGCTCAGTCTCCACCCTCGAGCCCAAGAACGACCTGGATGTGCCATAGTCGCCAAGTATCTGGTAACTCACCGCGAAACTGGAGTCTGGAATATGCCACGACCCGGTGCCCTTGGGTAGCAGGCGTGCCTGCAGACGAGCATGGTAGAGATACATGTTTCCATCAAAATAGTTGAGATGAGCGCTGTTCTTGAAATCACTGAGATGCTCCACAGCGTTGGTCAGGCTGAGGCGAAGGGTATCCTCCAAGAAGTACATCCTCCCCTCCAGATTGGCCCCAAGCGAGAGCATGGGTGCATTGGTTGCGATTTCATGGACGTATGCTGCATAGCCGCTCGCTCTGAGATACTTCAAAAATACATAGTCCACTTGGGCCCTGACGGCAGGAGATGCAGAGAATTGGTCATTGCTCACCAAGTTGAGTGAGTAGCCGGAATTCACCCCAACCGACAGATTGCCACTCCTATAGAGGTATTTCAAACCCAAGGTGGTATCATCTTTGAGCAGGGTGGTGTCATCGGTCCCAAAGTCCGAGTCAAACCCGATTCCCAGCAAATGGGAAGCTTTGGTAAGCGGCACTTGTTTGAAAAGGTGATAGGCATCATAGCTCGCTGCCACCTGTTGCCCCAGCTTTTCCCTCAAATCAGTGAGGGCAAAGGTGTCTTTCAGCTTGGGAAGTTTTCCTAGCTCCCCGGCTTGCAAAGCGGCTGACTCATACCCCTTCTGTGCAAGGTACTCAACCTTGGAAAACTCCATGAAGGAGACATCTTCAACCATGTTGCGAATCCAGATGGCTTCGGGGAGAGCACGCTTGAGCTCTTCCACGCCCCTTCGTCGCTTTCCGAGATCCACCGAGACATTGAGAATGGTAAGAGGATTGCGAAGATTGAGGGTATCCACATCATAGAATGTGGTGGAGATGATCAGCGAGTCTGCAAAGGAGGAAGCAAGGTCGACCGGAACGAGGTTCGTCACCCCGCCATCGAGCAAGAGGTGTCCTCTGAACTCTACCGGCTGAAAATACACAGGAAGGGCGTAGCTTGCCCGAAGTACCGTGGAGAAGTCCCCTTCGCTGATCAGAATCTGGCGTTTGGTGACCATGTCTTCGGCTATGACGATGATGGGAATGGGAAGCTCCTCAAGCTTGGTGTTCTCACCCAAAAGAGAGGTCATCTTTGCAATGAACCGTGATGAGTCGAGCAATCCGCCTTGCAAGGGAAGGGTCAGGTCGAAGAGACTCTGGATCGAAACTGAGGTGATGCTCTCCAAAATCTGGTCAGGCGAGAGCCCTGCGGCATACATCAGACCGACAATGCTCCCCATGGAGTTGCTGATGATGAAATCAGGAACGATTCCCTGCTCTTCCAGATACTTGAGCACCCCGATGTGGGCAAATGCTCGGGCCGACCCTCCACTGAGGACCAGACCAACCGCCGATCGTTCTCCCTGTGTTCTCTCGAAGATCCTCTCTCTGAACCGTGCTTCCCCATAGGCAATCGGCACATCGGCGAGGAGGATGTCATCGGCATCCTGTGCAGAAAGGGCAGAGAAGGCCATGCAAAGCAGCAGGACCATGACCAGCAATCTCTTGGCAGTGTTCACGATTCCCTCCATTTGGTTTCACTGTAAAGCAAATGGTGCGAAAAAACAATCGAGACCTACTTTTTCACAAACTCTGTTGCTTTTTCCGTTTGGATTTGGTAGCATGATTCAGTCTTTCGCCGGCGTGGTGAAATTGGTAGACACGATAGACTCAAAATCTATTGAGCGCAAGCTTGTATCGGTTCAAGTCCGATCGCCGGTACTCAAGGCCCCTGCTCTTCTGAGCGGGGGCTTTCTCTATCTTGCCCAAAACCCTTGACTCTTCATAGGCGCCTCGCTACCATCTATTTAGAATTTTTTCGAAATAGGAGCAACCATGGGATTCTCAGAGACCATGAAAGCCATCTCAGATCCTCAACGACGCCACATGCTGACCTTGCTCAAGCAGGAACGGCTGAGCGCCGGCGAGATTGTGCAGCACTTCCCTTCCCTCTCTGCTGCCACGGTCTCCTATCATCTGAGCTTACTCAAGAAAGCCTCCCTGATTACAGAGAGCAAATATAAGAATTTCATCTACTATGAACTGAATGCATCGGTATTTGAGGAGATCATGCTCTGGTGCGCGCAGTTTACTGGAGGGACCGATGAAAACCAAAACGAAGCTGATTGACCGGACATTGGTGCTGACCACCCTGGTCTGCATCCTGCCCATCCTCTTTTCACTCTCTGTGTACGACCGCCTGCCCGACCAAGTCCCCATCCACTTCGATGCAAGCGGCAATCCGGACAACTACGCCCACAAGGCTTTTGCAGCCTTCGGCATCCCCCTCTTGCTTGCCCTCTTCAACCTCATACTCCAATTGGGACTGAAGTTTGACCCGAAACGTGATGTGAAATCACGCATCTATCACATCTCACGGTGGATACTCGCCTCGGTTTCCCTGCTTGTCATGCCGATAACCCTGCTCATCGCACTGGGAAATGACATCCCGGTGGAGAAGGTTGTTCCCCTTTTTGTCAGCCTGCTCTTCCTCATCCTGGGAAACTATCTGCCAAAATGCAGACAGAACTATACCATCGGCATCAAGTTGCCGTGGACCTTGGCAAGTGAATACAACTGGAACAAGACCCACCGCTTCACCGGGTGGCTGTGGACTGCAGTGAGCATCGTATTGCTTGCCGGACTGCTGCTGAACCTCGACGCGGCGTTGCTGTTCATGATAGCCATCCCGGCTCTCGCCTTCCTTCCCATCATCTACTCGTTTGTCCTCTCATTCAGGGAGCCTGCCGAAACGCCTTGATGTTCTCCTTGTGTTCCTCATAGGTCCGGGCGAAGTGTATCTGCTTGTCCAGACCATGTAGGTAGTAGAAGTACTCGCTTTGCTGGGGGAAGAACGCAGCATGAACTGCTTCCTTGGAAGGGCTGCAGATCCCGGTGGGGGGAAGCCCCACCCTGCGACGGGTATTGTAGGGGGTCTTGGACTCCAAGGCTGAGGTGGGAATGGGATTGACCCAGTCATCAAGCTCATAGCGGGTGGTTGCATCTATGCCCAAGGGTTCCCCATTGGCCAGACGGTTGTGGATTACCGAGGAGATGAGCCTCATTTCCCCTACATTTTGGGTTTCTGCCTGAATCATGGAGGCGATGATGAGCAGCTGCTCAATCGAATACTCCTCCACCAATGGAGAGGAGAGGTGCTGGCGTACCTCGGCCAGCATTGCCTCATACATGGCCAGCGCGAGCATCTCTGCCGAACGCCCTCGTGTTACCGTGTAGCTTCCACTGAGCAACCAACCTTCGCCAAAGCCAAGCTGGTAGGCACTTACCAGATTCTCGGTTGCCTGCAAGAAACTCCCTTGAGCAGTGGAGAGACGGCTGGACAGATACTGGTCTATGCTCTTCAGCGTGAAGGCAGGGCTGATCGTAAGCACCACCTCCTCTGAGATGGAGGTGAGCAAAGCCCCGATCTCCTCAAAGGCAAGATCTTTTTCCATGAGGTAAGAGCCGGTCTTCAGTCGGGTTGCAAGGTCCGCCTGGATGAAATACTCAAGCAAGGCTTGCCCATCTGCAACCACCCCTTCGCTCTCAAGCAGCTGGCTTACAGAACGGGCACTCATGCCTCGCTCGATGGTCAGGGCGACTGCTTGTCGGGGAGTCTCTTCCACTACGCCCACAGGGAGGGCTTTTCGCTGTCCAACAAACACCCAGATCAGGATGGCAAGGCAAAAAAGAAGCACCGCAACCAGCAGGGGGATGAGCACCAGTCTGGTTATGGGGGTGCGATAAGCCTTGCGCGTCCCGATTTTCGGGGGCTCCACCTTGACTCGCTTTGGCGTTTCGCGTTTGCTCTTTGGCTCATGGGTCTGTACCAAATGAGGATTGGGAAGGTCGCTGCTGCGTGGTTGCGAGGCCTTGCGCACCGGTGTCTTTCCCCCCTTTGGAGAGGGTTTCTTCGCCTCTGGTTGGCCTTCAGGTTTAGGTCCTGGGATCTTTACCGTCATGCTGCGTGTCGTAACGGTCGGCTTCACCCGCACAGGGGCTTTCTTCTCCTTGGGCTCGGGGGCATCGGTGAGTACCACTTTCACCGAGGACGATGAGCGCTTCTTCTTACCGTCCAGATCGAGTGTCAGCTGCTTGGGGCCTTCGTGTTTCTCAGCCATCGGTTCTTACATCCTGTTTGGGAAGCAAGGTGAGAACCTGTTCTTTCTTGGTTTCAATGGAGTTGTTTACTTGAGAAATCTGACGATTCAGGGTTTCAATCTGTGAGTGCAGCAGAGCTATCTTCTGCTTTTCAAGCTCTATCTGGGCCTCCAACTCCTGCACTTTGATCATGTTCTGCAAATCCAGAATGTCTTTCTGCAACATACGAACCCTGCTCTGGTGCAAGGTAATCTGATCCATCAACAGGATTGCCTTATGCCCGATGGTTTCGGCATTGATGTCTTCAGGAAGGGTGTCGTACAGTTCCTTGCCATATGCCATGGCAGCCTTGTCACACGCCTTCTGTGCCGCTTTCATGGCCTGAAGACGCTGCTCCAGCCGAGCCTTCGGGCTGGAGAGTTCCTCCGACTGCAACTTTGCCATGGCACTCTGGTGAAGCTCAAGTTCCGATTTCAGCTCCTCTTTGCGCCGTTTCACCGAGGCAAGATCATCGGTGAGGTGAGAGGAACGCGAAAGGGGAAGGTCAGCATCCAAACCGAGTTCAACCAACGTTGACCCGGCTTTTGCAAGAATGGGGAGCAAACTCTTGCGGCTATGCTCAAGCTGCACTTGGATCAGCTTTCCCAGCAACGATGACCTGCTCTTCTCCATGCGCTCTTCCAAGATACGGGTTCGCTTGTGATGGTCCTCAAAAAAGGGGTTGAGCACCTGCAGCAGATGGTCGGCCAATATTTGCGAGCCGTAGGCCTCGTAGGCGATGGCTCCTATCTGTGCACAGAGTTGCTTGTAGGGTTTGTGCAGGCAGCGGATATCTGCCTCGATTTCCTTGATGGCCCTGCTGCGATCCTCGATCTGCTGAATGTAGAGCGTAAGCTGGTCATGCTCATGCTTGGCTTCTTCATACAGCGCCATCTGCTTACACAAAGCTTCGTATGTTCCGGTGGCAAAGCCAATGCTGGCTATCTGTTCGATCAGGGCTACACTGCGACCGAGATCGGCATACAAGCTGAATAAATCACCTTGATGCTGCTCAATCTCTTTCTGTTTTTGTTGGATATCTGCGTGCAGGGTTCCCATGCTGAACATAGTAGCATAGGGAAGGACTGAGAGGCAAAGAGAACGTAGCGCATTGGGCCAGCTTTCCCTATCGTTCCTTGACAAGAGAGGAAGAGGTTGGGTATTCTGACTACAAACTGCCCTGGGATGGGAACGTTCAGCTCATTACAACCTATTCCTCCCCTGGACAGGGACGGAGGAGATCCAGTGCATGTGCCAGCATGTGCATCCTCCCAATCAGGTGTGACCGTCTTACGGTATCCACGTGCCCTGCCTTTTTGCGTGTTTCTTGCAGAAAGACAGGGAAACGGAGACGCTTCTGCATGGTGTTGCCGCGGCCGGCAACAACGTCAGGGCTCCGCTCCTTTTCCTAGGAAACAATCAGCTGCTTCAGCTGGCACAGAGAAGCGGCATATCACCATCAAGGAGACATGCTCATGGACAATGACAACAAGAGCACCCCGAACGAAGACGACCTGTTGGCAGGAACCATCCAGCTCTTGGCTGGAAAGACGAAAGCCGACCCCAATCCAGACGAACTGGAGAGACTCAAGAAGCTGATCAAAAAGCAGGTGCCGTTCACCCTTCGCGGCTATTTTATGGCCTACCTCCTCCGTGAGGTCCTGCAGGCCAACAGCCCAAGACGCACCCCGGCACCGAGACAGATGCGGGAGAAGCGCGAAAATCCCAAGCGTGAAGTGGCGAAAGAAGCCTCAGCGGAAAAGAGCCAGAACAAGGTACGTGAGGAGAAGCCCCTTCCTGAAGGAGCCCGGACCCTCTACCTGAACATCGGCAAGATGAAGCGCCTCTATGCCAAGGAGTTGAGCCAGCTGCTGCAGACTGAACTGGAGATTACCCGTGAGGACATCTACAGCATCCGCATCCATGACAAGTACTCCTTCATCAGCATGAGCGAGGAGAACTGTGAGAAGGCCATCGCCAAACTCAATGGGGTGGACATCAAGGGCAGGACTGCCGCAATCAGCTATTCAAACAAGGAGTAAGGGATGTTTGTCGAACGACTTGTGGTGGGACCTTATCAGACGAACTGTTATCTCTTGGGCAATGAAGAGACTTCATCTGCTTGGATCATCGATCCGGGCAACGATGCACAGATCATCATCCGCCATCTCAATCAGAGAAACGTCACACCCGTCGCCATCCTCCTTACCCACTCTCACTGGGACCACATCACCGCCGTAGGAGACCTGAAACAGGTCTGGGGCGATCTTGAAGTGCTGGTTTCAGAAGAGGACTCCTTATTCCTGGGCCAGGCAGGCTACGAACGCATCAAGCAAATCTGTTTCGACACCAGCTTTCTCCAACGCTATGACAAGAGCTTGAGTCTCTTGTGCGATCCCACCGGTTTTCTGACTGATGGCCAGTATCTGCAGGACAGTCATCTGCTGGTCATGCATACTCCAGGCCATACTTCCGGTGGACTCTGTTTCTATCACGAGGAAGGTCAGTTCGTGTTTACCGGCGATACCCTTTTTGCCGGGAGCATCGGCCGCACTGACTTGGTCGGGGGTTCCTATGAACAGATCCAGGAGAGCTGCAGAAGGCTTCTGCAGCTGCCTGATGAGGTGCAGGTACTGCCAGGGCACGGGCCGACCAGTACCATCGCCGGGGAACGGAACAACCCATTCCTTGTTTGATTGAACTCCATTCTGAAAAAACAGATGCCCCTGCGTCAGCAGAAACGGGCATCTGTTCTTTTTTTGCTCTCCCTCCATACAGGCAGGCTTATCTTCTTCCAGGAACTTCCTCTGCGTTCTTGCAATCAACACAGAGCACTGCATACGGAATAGCACGCAATCGCTCCTCAGGAATCTTCTTTGCACACTTCAGGCAATGACCATACTTGCCATTATGAATCCTGGCAAGAGCATTCTCGATGGAACGCAGACGGTTTGCCTCATGCTTGTTGATCGCCTCCATCTTCTTGAAAGCGATATCATCAGCCGCGACATCGATGCTGTCTTTGATACCCATGGCATTGACCATCTCACGAAAGTCGCTGTTATCCTCACTAAGCTTTTCAAGCAACTCTTTTCTCATTGCTGTAAGTTGCTCTTCCATTTCATGTACAAACGTGTCGGACACCATTTCCCTCCTGCAAGGGTCGGCCAATGACCCTCGGATTTGATTCCATATAAGATGGATATAACCAGCCCATCTGTCAAGCTCTTCACCACATTTTTTGCATTCCTACGTCCATATTGTTCTAAAATGGGTACCAAAACATTACTTTCATTCCAAACCTGCTGAAGAGGCTGAAAGCAAGGAGCAAAATACCAAGGGCCAAGACCACAAGATCTGAGATTCTCAGCTTGCGCTCAAGATACCACGTACGCTTCGCATTTCTTCCGAACCCACGCAGCACCATGGCATTGGTGATGACATCAATGCGATCGAGGCTTGAGAGCACCAAGGGGGAGAGCACCCTTCCGATGGAACGGATCCGCATGCCCAAGGAAGCAGAGCGGCTCAGGTCCACACCACGTGCCATCTGGGCATGCAGGATGTGCACGTAGTTCTTGGTCACCTCCGGCAAGTAGCGCAAGGCAAGGGCCACCGCATACGAGATGCGATAGGAAAGACCAAGACGATTGAGAGAGGACGCAAATTGGGAAGGATGGGTCACACTGACAAACAGCAGGGCCATCGGGAAGATCGAGAAGTATTTCAGGCAGACCACCACCAAATAAAAGAGTGTTTCTGCACTCAGTGCATAGTGCATCGCCTCGTCTCCCAACAGGATCGTACGAGTCATCAGATAGCGCGTTCCTTGGTCAGGGCTGAAGAGAAAGATGAAGAGGGCATTAAGGGTTATGACCGTACCCATACCCATGATGTAAGGGCGGAACTTTCGCATCGGTATCTTTGCCTGGGTAAGCAAGAAGAGGGAAAAGATGGTGCCGAAAAGCAGGAACCGAATGTCAAAGGTGGTGAGGCTGAAGAGAATCCAGATAAGGAAGATTCCCATCTTGGTCACCCCGTTGAAACGGTGAAGATAGGAGTCAGTCTCCTCATAGGTGAGCGCAAAACCGAACTTGCGTCCCTCCTTCTCCACCTTCTTTCGCTTCTTGCGCTTGCCAACCGCGGCGAGGGTGTGCATGCGCTCGGGAAGTCTTTTCACCGGTTTGACCTCACCTCGCCCAAGCTGCTCAGTCTGGACAAAGGTTTCGATGAATTTGGGAATATCTGCAATAGAGCAGCGCTTTGCAAGGGTATACAGGCTGGTTTCCTTCAGGTTGGCTTGCTTGAGCAAGCGTTCATCGCTGAACACCTCGCTCGTCTTTGTGTCGGCAATGAGAACTCCCTGATGCAGCACCAACGAGCGTTGGGTATATTCCAGGGCAAGGTGCATATCGTGAGTAATGAAAAGGATGGTAAGGCCGAGTGTGCGATTCAGTTCTGAGAGGAACTCCATCAAGGCCGTATAGCGTAGGTAATCTTGTCCACTGGTAGGTTCATCAAGAATGAGTATCTTGGGGTCTGTCACCAAAATGGACGCAATGGTGACCCGTTTCTTCTGTCCGTAGCTGAGCGCTGAGATGGGCCAGTGGTGATAGCTGCGCAGATCGCACAGTGCCAGCACATCCAGGACGCGCTCCTTGATGAGCTCCTCGTCATACCCTTTCTGACGGAGGGCGAAGGCAACCTCGTCGAAGACAAGGTCACAGCTGATCATGTGATTGGGGTTCTGCATCACAAATCCGATCGCCTCCGAGCGCTGGCTTGCCGTATAGTCGTCCAATACCCTCCCCTCATAGGCAATGTGTCCGCTGTCCTGTTTGAGCACACCCATCAGAATCTGGGCCAAGGTGGATTTGCCTGCCCCGTTGCTGCCAAGGACGGAGACCATCTCAGCCTCTGAGAACGAGGCACTCACCCCGCGCAGAGCTGCTTTGAGCCCATCATAGGAGTAGCTGATGTCCTCCAATTCAAGAATCGTCCTGCGAACCGGTTCCTGTTGGTGCGAATAGCTGCGCTTTTGCCATGCTTGGAGAGCTTGGCTGCACAGCTCCACTTCAGCGGATTCCACACTGCTGATATCCCCAAGGGTGGACAGCGTACAGCCGGCCATACGCAAGGCTGCAAGATATAAGGGTTCTCGGATGCCCAACCCCGTCAAAAGTCCTGAAGAAAGCAGCTTCTGGGGGGTGGTATCTGCAACAAGGGAGCCTTCCTGCATGACCAGTATGCGGTCGACCTGACGATACAGCACATCCTCGAGGCGGTGCTCGATGATCAGGACGGTCTTGGAGGTGATACGCCATAACTCATCGATGAGGGTGATGGCCGTTCTGCCTGTTTCGGGATCGAGATTGGCAAGCGGCTCATCAAAAAGCAGTACCTGCACATCATCAACCAACACCCCTGCAAGAGAGACACGCTGTTTCTGGCCTCCGGAGAGATCTTGGGGGCTTTGACCAAGAAAGGAGGACATGCCCACCACGTTTGCCATATCCTCTACCAGGAGTTGCATCGTGTTCTGGTCCATGCACTGGTTTTCCAGAGAGAAGGCGATGTCCTCTGCTACGGTGAGCGCAACAAATTGGGCATCGGTATCCTGCATCACCGTACCCACCTTCTTATTCACTTCGTAGATGTCCGAGTCTGCAAGGGAAAGGCCGCAGACAGAAGCAGAGCCCTCGATCCTGCCTTTGAAAGCATTGGGGATGAGGGCGTTGATACAGTATCCAAGGGTGCTCTTGCCGCTGCCGGACGGCCCGACGATCAGGATCTTCTCTCCCTGGCCGATGGACAGGTTGATATGGTTGAGCGTCGGATCTTTCTGCGCCTGGTAGGTGAAGCTGAAATCCGAAAATTCGATGAGCGTATTCTGCATGCATCTGCCCGGTACCACAGAGGCACCAGGCAATCTCCTTTATGCCTGTTCGTCCCGACTCAGATTCTGGCTGTTCTTATTGCGTTTGGCAACCAGCATCAGCAGCAACGTTCCGAGGATGGCAATAACGATGGTATTGGTGAATGCGATGATGAGTTGTTGGGTGATCACCTTGTCCATGGGCTCTGCGAAGAAGAGGAAATCCAGCAGTGCACTGACCATGTAACCGATGAAGTTGCCCAAGAATGAGAGCAGGATGAACAGCCCGATTGCGGACCGGGGAAGCTCGCCCTTGGAAAGGCAGTCCTTGCTCATCTTGCCGAACAGACCGATGGCGACGCCGACGATCCCGCTTCCCAGCATCCAGGTGGGCCAAACGCCCCAGCCTGCGAACAGGTCAGTCAACCAGTGGCCGAGAAAGCCTACCAAAAAACCGATGACCGGTCCGAAGACAGCTGCAAACAGAGCGAGGATGGCCATAGCCGGCTTGATGGTGGTGTTGGCAAACACCGGGATGCTGATCAGCCCTCCGATTCCGTACAATGCTGCACCGATGGCAATGATGACTACCATGCGTACCGGCTGCATTCCTTTCTTTTGTTCCATAATTCACTCCTCCTTCTAGACAATGTCACCTCATGATAGCACTGAAAATGTAATTTTCCAGCCTTCACCAGTGCCAATTCCATAGGTTGCGGCAAAACTGCCCTGATTGACCGCCACCGCAAGGTTGAGGAGGCTGTTCACATAGATGAGCTGCTCCCCCTTCTGCACATCGGTGAAGCCCTTGCACAAAGGAAGATGGTAGCCATACACAATCCTCCCATCCTTGGTGATGGTGACCTCAAGCTCATCGCCATAGTCGACGCCCAGCTCTTCGAGGAAGTCTGCACTGATATTGGTCCACAGCGAGCCGTAGCGGGCATCGAGGATATCGACTGAACCGACAAGGCTCCGTCCTTCGAGACGAGCACGTTCGATGCGCAGTTTTACAATCTTGGTGATCGGCTCCCCGATCGTTTCGAACTGCACCTCCCCTGCTGCAAGACGAGCTCCGTTGTATGCGTAGACATCACGACCAAAAAAGGTGTGGCTCTTTTGGCTTCCGGCAAGGCGGTTGTCCTCGACATTCATCGTGCGGACTTCCAGAAGCCCAACGCGATCGGCTATGTGGGTAAGCGTCCCGTTATCAGGGGTTACGATCAGGTGCCCGCTTTCTGTCAGGGCTACGATGCTCTTGCGGTCCGAGCCCACCCCGGGATCGACAACGCAGACAAAGACAGTCCCTTGAGACCAGTAGGGAAGCGCTTGGGCAAGACGGTATGAGGCCTCCCAGATGTTGAACTGGGGGATGTCGTGGGTGAGGTCATCCAGATAGAGGGTATTCGAAACTTGGTTCGCCACACCATGCATGGCACTCACCGCCCCGTCAGAGGTTCCAAAATCACTGAGAAAGACCACGGTCTTGCGGTCTGTCCACGCTTTAGTCTCGAGCAGTTCACGCTTTAGTTTGTTCTTCATGACCTCTCTCCTGTTGCTTCATGGCCCGGTCAAATCGTACCGAAAACGCAATAAGTGCAACCGAAAGCCCAGCTACGAGCAATGCTACCATGAGCTTGATGAGAAAGGAACCCTGCCAGATCATCCCCAGTAAGAGGAACCCTGCAACCAGACTGAGAATAAGGATGCTCATCAGCAAGGTCAGCGAGGGGCTTTTCATGTGGCTAAGAACTCCTTGATGATCGAGAGGAACTCGTCATAGGTGGTGGCCAGCTTCAGATCGGGGTGCTCTAGCAGAATGTTCTTGGGCGCCCGGAAGAGGCAGCCTCCATCGGCTTCCCGGATCATAGACAGGTCGTTGTAGGAATCACCGGCAGCAAAGGTGCGATAGTTAAGCTCTTTCAGTGCCTGGATAGCCTTCTTCTTGCCATCATGCATACGCATGCGATGGCGGATGAGCATTCCATTTGCCCCTACTTCCAGATCGTTGCACCAAATCGTGGGCCAGTTGAGCTGTTGCATCAAGGGCTTGGCAAATTCAGTGAAGGTATCGCTGAGAATGACAACCTGGGTCAGGGTTCTGAGTTCATCGAGGAAGGCAAGGGCTCCCTCCATCGGTCCCATCGAGGCGATGACTGCCTGGATGTCAGAGAGCGCAAGCTTGTGCTGGGCAAGTATCTTGATCCGGTTCGCCATCAATTTGTCGTAATCAGGCTCTTCTCGGGTGGTGATCCTCAGCTCCTCGATACCCGTCCGCTCAGCTACATTGATCCAAATTTCCGGTACCAGTACCCCTTCCATATCAAGACAGACAATATCCATGACCCTTCCTCCGTCAAAGCTAGTATTACCGAGGCTGGCCCATTCATGCAAGGGGGATGAGAAAGCCTACCATGGCGGCAGTTTCTGCAAGGACCTCTATTGCGCCAAGCACATCACCTGTCACCCCGCCAAGGCGTTTTTGGGCAATGCGCATGACAACCAAGGCAACCATGAGAGCTGAACATACGGAAGCAAGAGATGAGATGAAGAGATTTTCCGGAACGAGGAAGAAGAGGGCAACAAAAAGCAGGGTGAGTTGCACCCCTGCCACCAAGGCATGTCTCTTCCTTGCTGAGCGAACCAAGGCAGAGGCGGTACCCTCCCCGCTTCGGGCATAGTCCATAGTCGCTGCTGCAAGGACTTGCATCAACCTTCCAAACGAGGGGACCAACACCAGAGCAAGGCGAATCTGCATGAGACTTTGCAAGGCTGCGTACTGGATGAGCAAGGTGCAGCAGAGCACGATCAAAGCGAAGGCTCCGCTATGGCTGTCCTTCATGATGGCCAGAGCTCTCTCCTTGGTCCATCCTCCTCCCAGCCCATCGGCAAAGTCGCACAACCCATCAAGATGAAAACCGCGGGTCAGATACGCGCAGGTGGCAATCATGAGGGCAGAGAGCACCGAGGGAGGAAGCGGGAGAAAGGAAATTCCCACAGAGAACAGCCCAAGAAAAGCTCCGACAAAGGGGAACCAGAAGAGCGTACGCTCCTCTCTCTCCATTGCTTGGTGGGGCAAGGGAAAGCGCGTGAGCGTCCTGAAGGCTCCCAAAAGACTTTTGATCACAGCACCTCACCCTTGAGGGCAAGCGGCAATCCTGCCACCAGGAGGATGACGTTGCGGGCAATCTGTGCAATATCTTGGTTCATCCATCCGGCAAGATCACGGAAGGATCTGCTCTCTTCATCAGAAGGTATCAGGCCCAGGCCGGTTTCATTGGTTACCAAGAGGATATCGCAAGGAGGATGTCTGAGCACTTCATACAGCTCATCCATCTGGGCAAACCGTTTGGAGGGAATGCCTTCATGATGCAGCAGATTTCCCAGCCAGACAGTAAGGCAGTCAACCACACAGACTTCCACTGAGGGAGGGAGATCCTTGATGGCCTTGGCCAGCTCAAGTGGCTCCTCAATGGTGATGAACCGGTCGCCCCGATCCTTTTGGTGGGCAGCGATCCTGGCTTTCATCTCCTCATCGATTGGTTCGGCGGTGGCGATATATGCTCGTGATTCCGTACCTTCACACACTGAGAGTGCATAGTCTTGGGCATAGGAACTCTTCCCGCTTCGTCCCCCTCCGATGATCAGGCTCACCTGGCTTTTCAGACGGGTGTGGATCCTGACTGATCCGGTTGTCGAGACAACAGTTCCTTTAACACTGTGTAGCGGATATCCCTTGATCTGGTTCTTTTTCAAGTCAATGGTAGCCATGAGCACCTCCCCAAACATGACCCATCATAGCATGGCTTTTCTGCAAGAGGGAGAGGCTGGCCTGCAAGTCGGGCTCAGAAAACACCTCTACTGTCAGCACCCTGCTTTTTTGATCACAAGAAATCTGCCTTCTGAGGGTGGAAAGAAAGGTTTCGATGTCCTCAGGCTTGCCTTTGTCCAAGCCAAGATGGTCCTTGCCATCTTTCACCCCGTGCAGATGGCAGACACGTGTTCGGTCCAAAAGTGAGGAAAGGTTCTCCTCCATCGAGTAGCCCATGAGCCAGATATGCCCGATATCCAGTGTCACCGATAGGTCATGTCGGCGGACCAGCTCATCCACCACAGAAAAGCGGTAGCTCAGTGTTTCGGCACAAAGCATTCTGCTCTCCACTTTGCTTTGGGTGAGCACCCGAGCCACTGTCCAGTCAAGTCCATCCAACCAGCGGGGAATATCCGCCGAAGGCTCCCTTCCATAAGAATCGGGAGTGAGGTGAAGCACATAGCCAAAGGGCTTCAGGGGAGAAGTGAGTTCCATAACCCTGAGCAAGGTATCCACACACCGCTCTCTGATCTTTTTATCCTGCGAACCGGGGTAGATATCCAGGGGAAAGTGCACCGTGTAGCTCAGATCATGTTCTGAAGCAAGTGAGGCAAGCTCATTGATGGTGGAACCATCAGGAAAGTTGCTCATCCCTTCACTTTCAAAAAGCACGAGTTCCACATCATCAACCAATGGGGCAAGATGGCGGACATTGGGAAGAATGTCGTCAGGGAGGATATAGCTGGTCGTTCCCACTCTGAGTTTCTTTTCGTTCATACCAACCCCAAATCCTGCAAAACGGCAGTACTGTCAGTCACCTTTGCCAGGGAGAAACTGGTCATGTCAGGAAGGATGTGGCTTGCCAGCCTGACCAAAGGCCAGGCAGCCAAGGCTCCGGTTCCTTCTCCCAGCTGCATATCCAGCTCAAGCAGCGGCTTCTTGCCTCCCAGTGCATCAAGCATCAGCTGATGACCTGACATGGCCGAACGGTGACACGGTATCAGATAGTCTGCAAGGTCCGGCTCCATGCGTGCTGCCACCAAGGCTGCACTGCTGACCACAAACCCGTCAAGCAGGATGGGAAGCCCAAGTTCAGCAGCTTGCCACAGGCCCCCGCAGATGGCGGCACTCTCATAGCCGCCGAGGTTGCCGAGAACTGAGAAAGGATCTCGCTGAGGATGCAGGAGAAGAGCCTGCTCTATCACCCCAATCTTATGCTCCAGCTCTTCGTCGCTGAGCCCCGAGCCCTTGCCCGTGAGCAAGGAGGGATGCAAACCCAGCAGTGCTGCCGCAACGGCAGAGGCACTGGTAGTGTTTCCCACCCCCATCTCCCCGAAAGCTATAGCATCACAACCATTCGCACGGGCACGAAGCACAGCATTTCTCCCCTCCTCAATCGCCTTCCTGCAGGCACTCTCTTCAAGGGCCGGGGCTCGGAGAAAGTTTTGGCTGCCAAAGGCAACTTTTGCATCCACTACCTTGTCGGTGGGACAAAACCTATGATTCACCCCCACATCAATGACTGTGAGGTCTACCTGGTTGAGGGAAGAAAACAGGGCACAAGCGCCCCCACCGTTTGCAAAATTGACGCACTGTTGCCATGTGATTTCCTGTGCGCTGTGGGTCACCCCTTCGCTGACAATCCCGTGGTCGGCTGCAAAGAGCAAGAGAGTGAGCTTCTCAAGCTTGTAGGCACCCATGAGGCCAAGCTCAATGGAAAGAGACCCAAGGCGGCCCAGGCTGTTCGGGGGCATAGCCTTTGAGAGCAGTTGCTTGGTCAGGATGGCTCGGTTTGCTTGGTCGACGGGATGTATGTTCATGCGCCCATTGTAGGAAGGTTGGACTGGCATGACAAGGCGCAAAGCGCTACAATGGCGGCATGAATCTTCCAATGTATCTCTTTCTTGATGCACTTACCGGGATGGTGATCTCAATCATGGTGGTAGCCAATACCCTCTACGGGCAGGCGACCACGATGGGTGTCTCTCTGATCGTGAACCACACCATTGGCTTGACCATCCTCTCAGCAATACTGCTTCTGGGAAGAAACCGCAGTTCCATCCGAGGCCCTGGCAAGAAGGCTCCGTGGTATCTCTACTTCAACGGCCTCTTCGGTTTGGCCATCCTGAACCTGAACTACTATACGGTTGTGGCAACCGGGGCATCGCTGGCAATGGCCTCCACGGTCTTCGGACAAAGCTTTTGTTCGCTTATTTTCGATCTGACAGGCTGGATGGGTATGCAAAAGCGCAAGCTCAACAAGGCAAAGGCGCTCAGTCTGGCTGTCAGCGGTATAGGCATCATCGTGATGGCAAGCGGCGGTGAGGGCACCTTCGCCCTCTTCTTCATCGTACTGGGGGTATTGGCAGGAGCCCTTACCATGACACAGATGGTGCTCAACTCAACCTTCGCCTCCTATAAGGGAGCGATTCGTGCTTCACACCAGAATTTTATCGGAGGTTTGGTTGCCGGTCTGCTCTTCTACTTCCTGGTACAGCCGCAGGCAACCCTTGAAGGGCTTGCAAAAACCCCTTCACTGCCCTTCCTGCTGGTTGCCTCAGGGGGCATCCTGGCGGTGTTCGTTGTCGTGAGCACCAGCTATGTCATCATCAAGATTCCCGCAGTCTACTCAGCCCTGCTGCTCTCTTCCGCCCAGATTCTGATGAGCCTTGCCATCGATACCATCTTCTTTGACAAGTTCAGCCTCCCCCTGCTCATCGGAGCTATCCTGATGCTTTTGGGTATGGCGGGAAATCTTGTCTCAGATAGAAAGCCTACGCTTTAGGAATCCGGTATACGCCCTCTTTCTCTTGCACAAAGCCTTCCTTCTGAAGGTCTGCCAAGCAGGAGAGGATGCGCTCCTGTTCAAAGCGGGAGAGGATGTCCACAATCTGATGACGCTCCTTCGGCCCCGTGTCGGCGAGCAGATGAATGAGCTGTCCCCGAATCTGGCGGTTTGAGTTCTCAAACGCACTCTGTTTTGTGTAGTGTGCACTTCGCGTATTCGCATTGGGCAGCAGTGCCTTGAGCAACACCCCATAGTCCATGAGGGCGTAGTACCAGCTTTTTGTGTCCTCTACATCAGCAACAAGCAGGGCAAGCAGCTTTTCAAGCTCCTTGTCCTTCACTTGTTCCGCTTCCGGGTAGAAACAGGTAAGAAGGACTCGACGTATGTTTGTCTCCAGATACAGGGACTTTTTCTGATACGAGAAAGCGAGTAAGGCTGCTGTGGTGGCCTTTCCCACCCCAGGCAGCCGAGATATGGCCATTTCGTCAGGGGGGATGGTCCAGCCCCATTGCTCGGTAAGAAGCGCGCTTTTTCTCAAATTCAAGGCACGCCTGTTGTAGCCAAGCCCTTTCCAGTGGAAGAGCAACTCGTCCAAAGGAGCGTTGGCAAGTGAGGAAAAATCGGGCCATAGGGAGAGGAACAGCTCATATTTGGGCTCTACCCGTGAGGTCTGTGTCTGTTGGAGCATCACTTCAGAGAGAAGGATGCGATAGGGGTCGCATGTATTTCGCCAGGCAAACCTTCGGCCGTGATGGGCATAGAAGTCAAGAATTGAGGAGCGAAACAGGGAAAGGGATGGAGCATCTTGCCCAAAGGGAGGCCAGAGGTACGATAAAGCTTCCTTTTCATCCAAGGAGGGGAAAGAGGTCATTTCTTGTCGCCGAAGTTCTCAGGAAGAATAAAGTCTCCCTTGTGGTAATCCTTGACCGCCTCGTCATTCTCTGCCTTGGCCATATGTTCGGCCGAAGGGTGTTCTCCCCTTCTCAGCTTATCCTGTTTGCGCAGATACCGCTCCAGCGCCTTTTGTTTGGCACTCTCCCGCTGGTAACTCTTGCCGCTGCTGATCAGGATGGCAACAGGCCTCAGACTCTTGATGTTGGCACAGAGAATCTGCAGGACGCTGGTGAGCGGAACGGAGATGAACATACCCGGAATCCCCCAGATATAGCCCCAAAGCGAGAGGGAGACAAGAATGATAAAGGGAGAGAGATTCAGCTGGCCGCCTTGCAAGCGTGGGTCGATGATGTTGCCCAGAATCATCTGGGTGCTGATCGTCAGAATTCCTACATAGAAGACAGAAGTCCAATCGGGTGCAAACTGCACCAAGGCCATGAAGATGGTCAGCGTGGTGATGATGACCGAACCGATGGAAGGGATGAAGTTGAACACAAAGGCCAGAACACCCCAGAGCATGGGAAGATCCAGTCCGGTGATGACAGCGGTAAGGAAGAAGAGTACGCCGGTAAGGGCACTGAGCAAGGCTTTGAGAATGAGATACTTCGAAATTTGGCGGGTGATGCGCTCAAACATGACCGCCACCTTCATGCCCTTGCTCTTGGGAACGGCTGCCAACAGCTTGGGAATTACGCTCTGCCGTTCCAGAAGGAGGAAGAGAAAGAAGATATAAACCAGTGTGGCCACTTTGGTGACACTGAGAAACTTATTGGAGATGGAGGTCAGGCTGCTGATGGCAAGACTGGACCAGTTGACCGGTAGGATGGAGAGAAAGGAGGCGCCGACGGGCAGATCCACAAAGGTGGAAACACGGTTGGAGACCAAGCGGTCAAGCGAGACAACCTTCTCAGCGTAGAAAGGGATCAGGCGGACAAGGGTATCGACAGTCATGATCACAAACCACCCAGCACCCACAAATATGAAGAGCAGGAGGGCCATGACGAAGGTTACGCTGATGATTCGCGGGATGTGCAGCTTATCCAACCTACGGAGCAAGGGACTGAACAACAGGAAACAGAAAAACGAGAGCACCAGAGGAATCATAACGTCTTTGGATACCTTCAGGGCGGCAAAAATCGCGAGGGTCGCAAGGATTCCTAGAAAAATCTGCATATAGCGGGTGCTGTTGGAGGGCGTTTCTGTCATGGAACAACTATAGACTAGCTTGGAAAAACCTGCAATATCTGTTACTACTGGATTCATGGACCAACAAACTAATCTGGGAAGGATTCAAATCGTACTGGTCGACACCCAAGACGGGGCTAATATCGGCTCAACGTGCCGTGCCATGAAGACCATGGGGATCACCCGCCTCGTGCTGGTTGGAGACCGTGAATATGATGAGAATCGGGTAAGGACCCTTGCCTTACATGCAAGCGATGTTTGGGATAATGCCAGACGTTTCCCCACGCTCAAGGAAGCACTTTCAGAAAGTGTGCTTACCGTCGCAGCTACCCGCAGGCGGGGGAAGTTCCGCAAGAGCAGCGCTCTTAACCCCACCCAGCTCTCCGAGGTGGTGCAAAAGACTGGAGAAGGGCTGGTCTCCATTGTCTTCGGTCGGGAGTCCGATGGATTGACCGACGAGGAGGTGGCGATGTGTGCACAGGTGGTGACCATCCCCACCAGTGAACAGTTCCCCTCCCTCAACCTCTCCCAAGCGGTCCAGATCATCACCTTCACCCTCTTTGACACGATCAAGACCTACCCGGTACAGGCCAATCCCGTAACCCAAGCACGCTGCGAAGAGGCAGCGCTCAAGGCGAGCGAAGCCTTGGATGGCATCGGCTACTTCAAGCTTGCCCAGGAGAAGCTGTGGACCTTCCGTTTCCTCAGGGATGTCTATGAGCGCGCCGCCCTGACCGAGAGCGAGATCCAGAAAATGGAGAAAGTCTTTGTGAAGATGTCCAGGATCAAGGCACACAAGGAGATTGAGGATGATGTTTAGGTCATTTTTCGATCCGATGCCCAAGGTTGTCGCCCATCGCGGAGACAGTGCTCACTTTCCTGAGAACACGCTCCACGCCTTCGAGAGCGCCTACGCCATGGGAGTGGATGTCATCGAAACGGATGTACATCTCTCCAAGGATGGAGAGGTGGTCATCTGGCATGATCCCACACTCGATCGCAATACCAACGGAAGCGGCATGATAGAAGAGCATACGCTTGCAGAGCTCAAAAAGCTCGATGCAGGGTATACCTTCACCAAAGATGGGGGAAAGACCTTTCCCTTCCGCGGCCAGGGTGTACAGCTGTGTACACTCAGAGAAGCTCTCAGAGCCTGTCCAGCCCAACGCTTCAATGTTGATCTGAAGAGCAAGGGAGAGGCTATCGTCGACGCATTCATCGAAGTGGTGAAAGAAGAGCATGCAACCAGACGGGTGGTGGGAGCCTCATTTCATCTGACAAATCTGCGCATGCTGCGAAAGAAGGAGCCAAGAATCCAGACGAGCATCACCACCGAAGAGGTAAGGGTTCTCCTTTTCTTGGAAAAGCTCCATCTGTTGAGCACCCGCCCAACAAAATCCCCTACCATTTTCCAGGTGCCTGTCCGCCAACAGGGTATTGAGATCATCACCCCTCACTTCATCCGCACCATGCACAAGAGAGGGGCCGTCATCCAGGTCTGGACGATCAATGACGAAGAGGAGATGCGCCGTCTCTATCAGATGGGTGTCGACTCGGTGATGACCGACAAGCCGGAACTCGCCATCAAGGTGGCTGCCGAGCTCGGTATACGTACAACCCAGTAAAGAAGAGGTATATTTTTTGAACGCTTCCAAAGTCTTTTACACAAACCTTCGTTGCGAGAATGGGGACTCCCGTCTGGACAAGCTTGAGCGTCTGCTCAGGCAGGCCGGAATCGGATCCATCGACTTCAAGAACAAGTTTACGGCAATCAAGATTCACTTCGGTGAGCCGGGGAATCTCTCCTTTCTCAGACCCAACTATGCAGCGACCGTGGTACAGCTGGTCAAAGAGTTGGGAGGACGCCCGTTCCTCACCGATTGCAACACGCTCTACGTCGGTGGACGCAAGCATGCCCTCGATCACTTGGAGAGTGCCTACCGCAATGGGTTCATGCCTTACGCCACCGGCTGTCATATCCTGATCGCCGATGGCCTGAAAGGTACCGATGAGGTGCTGGTTCCCGTTGAAGGTGAGTATGTGAAAGAAGCCAAGGTAGGACGTGCTTTGATGGATGCCGATATCCTGATCAGTCTCTCTCACTTCAAGGGCCATGAAGGTACCGGCTTTGGCGGAGCACTGAAGAATGTCGGTATGGGCGGTGGTTCACGTGCTGGAAAGATGGAGATGCACTGTGACGGGAAGCCCCAAGTTGATCAGGGCATGTGCATCGGCTGCGGCAACTGTGTGGACATCTGTGCCCACGATGCACCGCATATCACCGATGGACTCTCCTGGATTGACCACGACAAGTGCGTGGGATGCGGGCGCTGCATCGGAGTCTGCCCCACCGATGCCATCAGCAATGATGACAGCAGTTCCAACGACAAACTCAACTGCAAGATAAGCGAGTATGCTCTGGCCATCTGCCAAGGACGGCCGCACTTCCACATCAATCTGGTCATTGAGGTCTCCCCCAACTGCGACTGCCACAGCGAAAACGACTTGGCCATAGTCCCGGATGTAGGTTTCTTTGCCTCCTTCGATCCGGTGGCGCTCGACCAAGCGTGTGTGGATGCAGTGAATCGCATGCCCATCATCCCCTCCTCCAAGCTGGGCGAGAAGGAGAGCTGTCATCACGACCATCTGATGGACAACCATCCCTACACCAACTGGAAAATTGGCCTTGAGCATGCCCAGAAGCTTGGTTTGGGTACCACGACCTACACCTTGGTTGAGGTGAAATAGCAAAATTCCTAGTGGACAGGGGCTGGAAATCACCCAGCCCCTCTTTTTCACCCAAAATGCGAAATCTGACATAAAAAACACTTGTGTCCAGTTCCGTCACCTTGTAAGGTAATCCCATAAACAAACTGCACACATCGTTTAGGAGGCTTTCATGAAAAAAACAATTGCTCTGGGACTTATTATGCTCGCTCTCTGTGCACTTCCTGTATTCAGCGGGGTAAATATGGGGATGGTGGCCGGCTACTATGGCATCAAGACGTCCGAGACGAATCTCAAGATTCCTGCATTAGCTATCAATTCAGACACAGAAGGTGAGGAAGTCAGTGCTGGCCTGATGGTGAAAGGAAGTTCGTATTTCGACCTGAACAGCACCCTTGGCATCAACTACATGGTGCGCGTGGGGAAAGTGCTTGAGTATACCGAAAATGGTACTGCCCAGAGTGTCGATGACATGGACTTGACCTGGGATATCGGCGTGGGTATCTCCTATCAGATGCCGGTTGCCTACCAGACCCTCTTTGAAGCTGGTGTAGGCATCCAGTATACAAACACCAAGGATGGAGGAAGCGGTCTTGAATTGGAGTTTGACACGTTCAGCCTCTCTGCCTATGCGGAAGTGAACATTGCCATCCAGCCGGCCATGTACTTCACCGCTGGTGTCCATGGCCTCATGCCGGTCTATTCAAATGTGACTGCCACCTTCAGTGGAAGTCCTGTCGATGCTAAAGTTGAAGGCCTCAGCCTCGCCTTTGCTCCCTATGTAGGCATTTCCTACGCCTACTGACAATACAGGCTCAGGAGGGTTTTCCTTCCTGAGCCAGAATTTTGTCCAATTCACAGTTATTTCAACAGATTCTCGACTGAGAGATTTTCGCTCTCAATGTCCTTGAAGTACTTGTAGGTATCGACCTTCAGCTCACCGCAGGCCGCTTCGTCACAGACGATGAGAGCCTTGGGATGAAGCTGGAGGGCACTGCAGGTCCAACTCTGGCTTACCCCACCCTCGATTGTTGCCTGTAAGGCACGTGCCTTTCCGTGGCCGTTGACCAGGACGATGACTTCACGGCTGTCAGTTACCGTCTTCACGCCAACAGTTAGGGCTTGGGAGGGGACCTTGTTCAGATCATTGCCGAAAAACCTGCTGTTCATCACTTTGGTGTCATAGGTAAGGCTCTTGATCCTTGTTCTGCTGGAAAGGCTGGAGAAGGGCTCATTGAACGCAATGTGCCCATCAGCACCAATGCCACCAAGGAAGAGCTCTATCCCCCCGTAGGATGCAATGGCGTCCTCGAAGGCAGTACACTCGGCAGTGAGATCCTCCACATTTCCATTGAGGATATGCACATTCTCCTGCTTGATATCGATGTGGTTGAAGAAATTCTTTCTCATGAAGGTATAGTAGCTCTGCTCGTGCTCGCGCGGCAGCCCAACATACTCATCCATATTGAAGGTAACCACATCAGCAAAGGAGACATACCCTTCCCGATTGAGACGAATCAGCTCAGCATACGTGCCCAAGGGAGAAGAACCGGTGGGAAGCCCCAATACAAAGGGGCGATTTGCATTCGGCGCGAAGGCGCGAATCCGATTGGCAATATACCGTGCAGCCCAGAGGGATAGACTCTCGTAATCGTTTTGGATAATGACTCGCATCACACACTCCTTTTGGTCTCTCCATCATAATCGGAAAGTGAGTGCAGGACAACCATCACCAGGCTTGTTCGATGATGCCCCCGCAAAGAATATGGTCGCCTTGGTAGAGAACCAGCGATTGCCCCACCGTAGCCGCCTTTACCTCATCCTGGAAGACTGCGGTAATGCTGCCATCCTCGTTCTGGTGTGCAAGAGCCTGGGTGGGATAGCCTGTGGAGCGAATCTTTGCCTGGACGCTGATTTCGCCCTCAAGAGAGCTCACCCTCCCCCAGACAACATCACCGGCATGGACGGTACTCTGCAAGGTATCCTCAACAAAACCGACAACAACCTCATTCGTTTCTGCACGGAGGGAAAGCACATATAAGGGTCGCTCGGCTGCAATGCCCAAGCCCTTTCGCTGGCCGATGGTGTAGTGCCAGATGCCTTCATGCTCACCGAGCACCGTCCCATCCTTGGTGACGATATTGCCCTTCTTGCTGGATATTTCAAGCAAGTCGGTATAATCGCCATCGTAGAAGTCCTGGCTCTCTTCCTGATACACCTTGTGAAAGCCCTGAGCCACGTCAATGGCACGCACCTCAGTTTTCGTCATGCCCCCCAAAGGAAAGAGTGTTCTGCCCAGCTGCTCCTGGCTGAGGCGATAGAGGAAGTAGGACTGGTCTTTCTTCAGGTCAACAGCCTTGGTAAGATTGTAGCGGCCGTTCTCTTCGGTTATGCGTGCATAGTGACCGGTAGCGAACTTGTCAAAGACCAGTCCACTCTGCATTGCATATTCGACCATGGCACCGAACTTGATCTTGGCATTGCACCAGATGCAGGGATTTGGTGTGCGGCCATCCATGTATTCGTTCTTGAAGTTGGCAAGCACGACCTCTTCGAAAAGATCACTCAGCTCGAGCACCTGGTGCTCGATGCCGATCTTCCCGCAGATGCGCTTGATCGCCTTGATATCTTCACTTTTGTCAGGGGCGAAACAGCTGGTGGAGCCCAAAGGTCGTTCGAGGTGGGAGCGTTTATTCCAGATGGTCATCGTAACGCCCATAACCTCATGCCCCTGCTGCTTGAGCAGGTATGCCGCAACCGAGGAATCGATACCTCCGCTCATACCAACCAATACCTTCATGATGCCTCCAACACGTAAGAATGAAGAAACCGCCCAGGGTCTCCCCAAGGCGGTCTCAAAAGCGAGAGTGACGGGACTCGAACCCGCGATCTACGGCGTGACAGGCCGTCGCGATAACCAGCTTCGCTACACCCTCATAGCAAGAGTGAAACTACACTATCCTCGTATTTTTGTCAACAAGGGCAATGGGGTTTTCAGAAATTTCCTGTCATTGCACAAAACTGGTAATAATACCACTTTTGTTCAGTGAACCGATTTCCGGTTCAGAGAAAATCAGGTACATGGAATACCAAAAAAATAACCCTAGGGATATCCTAGAGTTATTGTTAACGAGAGTGACGGGACTCGAACCCGCGATCTACGGCGTGACAGGCCGTCGCGATAACCAGCTTCGCTACACCCTCAGAAAAAGCACTCTTGGAAGCTACACGATAAATGAGGTGCTTGTCAACTGGCTCTTTTGGTTGCCATGCACATTTTTCCTCCTATATACTGCCTGCAAGGAGTCAACCATGCAAGAAGCCATCATGCTGTTCTTTCTGAACATTGCAAACCCCTTTCTCGACACATTCGCCAACATCGCCTCCATTGTGGGTGAACAGACGTTTGTCATTGCAGTCATCATCTACATCTATTGGAACCACGACAAGAAGAAGGGGTTCACCCTCTTCTCTTCCATCCTGTTTGCAGTGCTCTCCATGGGAATCCTCAAGGCGGTCGTACGCTCTCCACGTCCCTTCCAGGTACTTGAGTCCATCGATGGAAAACGCTTGGAGACAGCTACCGGCTACTCCTTCCCAAGCGGGCACACCACCACAGGTGCAGCGTTCTATACATCGCTGGCCCTCGCTTTCAGGAAACGCAACTTCAGCATCTTCTGTGCGATCATGATGACGCTGGTAGGCCTCAGCCGATTGTACCTTGGCGTCCACTGGCCCATCGATGTCTTTGCAGGTTTGCTGCTGGGAATACTGATCAGTTTTTTTGCCAAGCAGAAGCTTGATTCTCTCTACGACCAAGGGGAAAAGCGCAATCGGTTTGCCCTTGTCTTCGGCTTGATCATGTTTGCTTCTGGTTTGGTTATGAGCATCCTGCTCAACACACACTCCATCGATGCAGTGGCATTCACCGACCTGATGAAGATTCTTGCACTAGGAGCTGGTGGATATCTCGGGTTTGTGTTTGAAGAGAAGAAAGTCGACTTTTCCCCACAGGCAAGCCGAAAGCTCCAGATTGGTCGCTATCTGGTTGGCTTGATCGGCGTCTTGGTGATTATGGGAGCAAAAGTCATTATCCCTGAGTCGATTGATGCAATCGGAGGTTTTGTCCGCTACACCTTGGTCGGCCTGTGGGCAACCGGCCTCTTCCCGTTCATAGGAAGAAGTCTGCGTCTTTTCTCTGGTTCTCGATGAACTTGGGCTCGATGCCCTTGGTGATCAGGAATCTGCGTAGGTCAAGCAACTCGTTGAGATGGCCATAGCAGAGCTTGTGCATGATCTTCCCGCACATGATCGCATCATCAAGGGCATAATGAGCCTGGTACTCCATACCGAAATAGTCGACCAGATAGGAGAGCTTGTAGCTGAGCATCTTTGGCCATACCTTTCGGGCTATGATCAGCGTACAAAGATAGCTCATCTGCCTTGCTTCCAGGTCATACGCCTCAAAGCATCCCTTGAGCACGCCCATATCAAAGACGGCATTGTGGGCAACCAGCAGGTCCCTGCCAATGAAGGTCCTCATATCCGGCCAAACGGCATCAAACTCAGGGGCTGCGAGACACTCCTCATCCTTAAGCTGATGCACCGCAGTCATCCCGGGGTCGAAATACGGCTGCTTTGGATGGATGAGGGTATAGTAGGTCTCAAGCAATGTCCCTTCCTCATCAAAGCGAGCCAACGCAACCGAACAAGCACCCCCCGGGTAGCTGTTCGCCGTCTCAAAATCCAATGCTACATAGTTCACGATTGTTTTCCCAACATAATGGAGAGAATGGTCTTGTCGGTCTCCTCCATTCCCTCATGACTGATTCTTGATAAGAAATCCATACTCTCCACACTTGTCTTTCCCACGATTCCGCTCTCATTTCCGGGGCTCAGGCCCCTGAAGGCAAGCTTGCACGCAAGGTTGGCAGCTTCCACACAGCTGTAGATTTTCAGGGCACAGGTCATTTTCGCCCCATCACAGATGATACCGGTAAGGTTGCCCACCATGGTGTTGAAGGCACGGTCCATCTCCTCAAGCTCTCCCCCAAGCAGATACACCAGGCTGCAGGAGGTTCCTATTGCAGCGGTGAAAGCCCCACAAAGCGCACTGAGCCGATTCTTTCTGGCAGTCAGACCCAGTCCGATCAATTGCCCGAGCAACAGAGAACGGGCAAACGTTTCTTTGGAACTTTTCAGGTAGGAAGCCACCACAGCTACAGGAACGGTCAGGGTGATGCCCTGGTTGCCGCTGCCGCTGTTGATGATGACTGGAAGTGGACAGCCCGCCATACGGGCATCGCTGGCAGCCGCCGCCATGGCTGAGCCCAGGCTGAATGCCTCGGCAAGGCTCTTCGGTTCTTTCCCAATGGGCTCAGCGGCAATCCTGCCTACCGAAAGCCCATAGCTGTGATCCAGTGAGTGACGGGCAATGGCCATGTTTGTTTCTTGGGCTTCAAGGACCAGATCAAGGGCCTCCTGTGGGGCAGTTTTCACGTACTCCAAAAGCTCTGCCAGTGATGCCGACTCAAGCATGAGTTCATCTTCCTCGGCGAGAACAGTGCCGCAGGCATCAACCGCAAGATTGAGCAGCACATCACCGTTCTGCTCAAGATAGCTGAAACGGTCATGCTCTCCACTGATAATTGCAACAGAACTGTGTTCGCCGCTCTTTGCCATGACTTTGATGTAGAGGGAAGGTATATCGGTTTCTATGGAAAGGGTGACGGGGACAGCACTTGCACAAGCAATTTGCTCATCACTGAGTTCGCTGAGAATACTCAAGCCCTTGGAGGTATCGCCTCCACAGGCACCAAGGGCAACTGCTGCCTGGATACCCTTCAGCGAGCAGTTGGGAAGTCCCACTCCCATGGCGTTCTTAACCATGTCACGGCTTGTAATCACAGACAGCGAAATTGGCTTGTCACCCAGCAACGCAGCAGCCTTTGCTCCCGCAAGGGCTGAGGCTGCAGGCTCAGTACATCCCATGGCGGGACGCAGCTCTTTTCTCAAAAGTTTGAGGTATTTGTCCATGGAAAGACTATACACCGAGGAACTTTCCTTTCCAACCCAAAATCCGAGGAAATTGGTCAGCGAGGAACGTCTGCGATGAAAAGCTTGCCTTCTACGTCCAAGGTATAGGATGACAGGCCTTCTGCCACCACATGGCAACTTCCCTTGGTGAGCTTGTATGACTTTCCTTTGGCTTTCAGCACTGCCTTGCCTTCGGTCATGAAGAGGAGTTCAATGCTGCGCCGTTCGTCTATCTCATAGTGCCCGGGGTCGAGTACCATCAGGTGGAACTCCTCGGTGGGGGTGAGGAGGTGAAGCCGGCCTGATCTACCAACCAAACTCTGTACCTTCTCTACATCCTTGCCCTTGATATCCAGGATTTTCATCAGCTCCTTGACATCTACCTTCTTGTTGGTCAGCCCACCGCGCAGTACGTTGTCCGAAGCGCTCATCAGTTCGATGCCATTACCGCGTACATAGGCATGGAGGGTTCTCGGTTCAAGATAGAGGGCCTCCCCTACTTCCAGATGCTTTACATTGAGCAGGAAGGGACTGAATAGCCCTGGGTCGCAAGGATAGAGTTCGAAGGCAGCAAGCGCGATACCCTTGCTTTCAAGAAATCGCCCATCAGAGCTGGCAAGGGGGAGGTCCTCACGCGCTTTCAAGCTGGTGATATACTCCTCAATTACTGAGCTCAGGCTACTCTTTTCCATGGTATAGAGGTGTTCAAAAAAACGAGCGAGCACTTTGTCAGGATGCTCTGTTGGCTCATCCAAGTAGGAAAAATAAGTTGTATACGCATTGGGAATAAGCGCTTTCAGCAAGGGAGCGCTCTCTCCCAAACTCCGGAAACCGCACATGGCAGTGATGGGAGTAAGAGCATAGATGATCTCAGCTTTACGATTGGGATCCTTGTAGTTCCATAGTTCTTTGGGAAGCCGAGAACGAAGATGTTCCTCAGATTTCCACCCTTCTTCTGCCTGAGCCTTGGTGGGATGGACCTGAATGGAAAGCGGACTCTCTATGGCCAGGACCTTCAGAAGAAGAGGGAGTTCATCAGAGAAGCAGTCCAGATGCTCCTGCCCAAACCAGTATAGGCTGTCTTTGCGAAGGAAGTCAGAAAGAGCCTCTCCGGTCTCTACAACCTTGGCATCACCGCTGGGATGGGTACCCAGCCAAAGTTCTGCCTTGCTCTCCCCATCTTCAGGTATGGAAAGCAGTGTGGGAATGAAGGAGGTGTTCCCCCAATCGTACGCTTTGATATGTCCCTGAATCTGTACAACGTCCATATGCTCCTCCAATAACCAGTATAGGGCTGTTAAGCCCTCAGAGCAAGCCAAGCCCGCCGATTGGCGGGCTTGGAGTGGACAGAACCGTGGGTTATTTGTTGTAGACCTTCGGAAGGATGATCATCGCTGCAGCAAAGCATGCAAGGGTGAACAACCAAGCAACGAAGACATTGAGGAAGATGCCACCGAAGATGAAGCCAACTGCGGTGCATGCTGCGGTAGTAACCGCATAGGGCATCTGGGTTGCAACGTGCTCGAGGTGAGGACATCCTGCTCCGGTGGAAGAAAGGATGGTCGTGTCGCTGATCGGAGATGCGTGGTCACCGAAGACTGCACCACCGAGAACGGCACTGACGCTGATCATGGCTGCGTTGAGCAGTGCACTATCACCAAGGCCCTTTGCCTGGGCAAGACCGACTGCGATCGGCATGACAATGGGAATCATGATTGCGAACGTGCCCCATGAGGTGCCGGTGGAGAAGGAGATCAGGGCAGAAAGTGCGAAGGCAATGACGGGTACCAGAGCGATGGGGAATCCACCACCGACTACCGCATCACTGAGGAAGGCTGCCAAACCAAGACCGCCGTCCTCGGGACTGCTCTTGATGACCGAACCGATGGTCCAAGCCATGGTCAGGATGATGAGAGCGGGAACCATCGACTTGATACCGTCGGTGATGGCTTCGCTTGCACCCTTGATCGTAAAGAGCTTGCGGGCAGTGTAATATACGTAGCTGATAACCAGGGTAAAGATGACTGCATAGAAGAGAGCCATGGAAGCATCGGTGTTGTTGAAAGCATCTCCGATGGACATGGAAGCAATAGCAGCACCCATGCTGGTGATGGTTTCGCCGTCGATGGCTCCAAGGTAGGTGGTTACCGGGAAGAAAATGACTGCTGTTGCGATGAGAACAAGAATCGGGAAGAGCATGTCCATCGGCTTTGCCTTGGCAGCATTGCCGTTTCCATCGATCTCAATTTCGCCAGGAGCCGGGCCGTAGGTTTCGTTGTAGAGCTTGCCGGTCTCTTTGGTATAGGCAATGCTTCTTGCCATGGGGCCGAAGTTCCTTCCGGTCAGGATGATGACCAGAACCATAAGAATGGTGAGCAGTGCATACAGGTTATAGGGAACCGAGCGGATGAAGAAGGAGAACTCGCTTACGCCCAGAGCCTCGAAACCTTCAGAGCCCTTGACGATGGACATAACGGTGATGACCCAACTGGAAATTGGAACAATGATACACACAGGAGCAGCTGTGGAGTCGAGAATATAGGCGAGCTGACTGCGGGGTACCTTGTTCTTGTCGGTGATGGGGCGCATGACGGTACCGACAGCAAGACTGTTGAAGTAGTCGTCAATGAAGATCAGCAGGCCGCAGAACCAAGTCATCAGGAGGCTGGTCTTGGAGGTGTGGAGCTTGTCTGCTGCCCAGCGACCGAATGCGTGCGCAGACCCGGTCTTGCTGAGCATTCCCACCAAGCCTCCGAGCAATGCACAGAAAAGGAAGATGCGGATGTTCCATCCATCATTGAGGGAACCTGCAATCATGTCTGTAAGATTGATGACTGCAACCAAGGGATTGCCGCCGGCGACAATGATTGCACCGGAGAAAATACCCAGGAACAGGGATACCATTACGTCCTTGGTGATGAATGCAAGGGTAATGGTGAGAACAGGAGGAATAAGTCCCCAAATTCCAAAACTTGTCATGTTGACCTCTCTCAAATAGGGTGAAAGACCCTGTATGTGTGATATGCGCAGACTATAACACGCCATTCGTTACAAAGTATAGGTCAAAACATGCAAAAATATGATAAATTTTACAAATTGTTATCTGAATAACAAAAAATAGTCCCCAGACATGGAAATGCCCTCCTTTCCAGGGAGGGCATTCCAAGTTGAGGAGATGAAACGATACTAGCGAGAGAAAAGCGAGAACCGGAGCGACAGCGCATCGATGGGTTTGTCGCCGATGCTCGGTCCATACTCAGTCACGAAGTACGCAGCATCAATGTGGAAGATCAAGAGATCGAATCCGGCACCGATGGACTTGTAGCCCTTGTTCAGGCCGACACGGAAATCAAACAGGCTGAGCAATCTGACCGATGCGCCCAAGCGGGTCTGTTCGTAGAAAGCGCGCTTCAGGGCATCCCCTTCCTTGCCAGAGATGGACATGACATCCACAACATCCACAGCAATAACGGGTTTGATCAGAGATCCGAGATTCGGTGCCCAGGTCAGACCTGCATCGAGTCTCCAGTCACTCTCTATCTCGAAGGTCTCACTGGTGAATAACGAGTCATCACTGGTGTCACTACTAAAACTTTGGCCCAACACCTCTTCACCCCAGTCGTTCAACGACTGATAGGTGGTCATGGTATAGTTGCCGTTGAAGTTCTTGGCAGCTGCAGAGATGGTAAGCCCGATCGGCAGGTTCAGGTTGACACCAGCGGAAATCGGCAGCGCATAGCCGGCGATCAGGGGGGTATCATTGAGGAACGTGTCGGCCGGGTCATCATCATCAAGTAAATCAGTCATTGAGGATGCACTGATCGCTGAGAAGTATGCCTTGTACACAGCCTGGGCAGTGACACCAAGGTCAATGCTCATGGAGCCAGGAATAAGATCAATCCTGAATCCGAGGCCTGCAGTTGCAGCGGTGGTTACCTGGGCGATGAGGTTCGTGGAGGTAAGGTCGGCACCTGTCTTATAGGACATCATGCGTTCCTGGACCTGCAGCGAAAGACCTAGGCTTCCCAAGGTGATGGTGGTGGAAAGATCGGTGGTCAGTACATCACCATAATCCTTCTTGATGGTTCCGAGGAATTTCTGAGCTCCGGAAACCATACCAGCATCAGTGCCCTTCTCAAACTCTTCGATCATGCCACTCTCAAGAATGGCTTTCGGGCTGAATGCAGTCACGGTGATAGAGGGGAAGGAGAACTTGAAACCAGATTTGGCAAGGTTTGCGGGGTTGATCAGAAAGCTATCATGATAGCCTCTCACTCCAAGTCCTGCACCACCCATGCCCAATACACGGACGCTGGTTCCCACAAAGGGTTCCGCTGCCTGCTTGTAGATCACATTGTTCGGCGAGTAGTCAACTGCAAGCAGAGGAGCAATTAGCACGAGTATCAGCAATGCTATGGTAAAAACTTTTTTGTTTTTCATATTTTCATCCTCCTCTTACAGATCTGCATACCAGTCATTGAGACTATCCTCATTGGAATCCAACAGGAAGTCTTCCAATTCAGCAGTCAATTGTGCGATACCGCCACTCTTGTTGATCTCAAGCAAGGTACTGACAATATTACGATAATACTGTTCGGACCTGGTCTTCAGGAAGGTTTCCCAATCATCGTAGAAACCGGCAACAAAGTCTGGCTCTACCAATGTGCTGTCCTCAGTCAAGGCTCCATTGCCCAAGTCTGGATTGTCAGTGAGGAAATCCTCAATGATTTCGTTGGCCTTGTACGAAGTGCTGTCAGTAGTATTCTTGTAACTCACATACGCATCATGCTCTGTAACAAACACAGCAAGTGCATACTTGATCAAGGTAGAGGTATCAAGGTTTGCATTCAGCAAGTCAGCTTTGGCTATACCGCCCTTTCGCTTGAAAGTCATTCCATGTTCCATCGCTGAACGATATGCTTTCTGGTTGAGGACGAAACTCTTGTACTTAGCATCAGTATAGTCGAAAGCGGATCCATTCTTGGTAACTCCCATCAGCTTAAGGATATCAGGAATGATTCCATTGATGGTTCCCAAGACCTCTCCCGCATCCCCAAGATCGATGGTCCCATCGGTTCTGGAACTGCTTGAGCGACTACTCTTGTTCAAGTTGTCCAAGAGACTTGCAAGATCGAGCTGACCAGAGAAGTCGATGCTTGCAGCACCGGAGATCTGTTCGGCTATCTGAGCAGTGAACAAGGCGTCGTCTACGATCCCAAGAAGTTGAGTCTTATTGGCAGCAATATCATCACCATCAATAGTGGTCAAATCACTGTTGATTGCTTTGAGTTTGGTAACAGTATTTGAAACCAAGTTGGTCATCATCTGCAAGACCAACACATCTCCTTGAGTCAAGGTATCAGTCGTCGAAACCGCAGGAAGTGTTAGCTTATCAATAGCGGTTTGCAACTCTGCATCACCAGTCAATTGCCCCTTGAGTGCTGTCAACGTATCATTGAACACAGTGACTGTATCCGCAACGACTTTCTTCTGAGTCGGATCTTCGATTGTCTTTGCCAGCTCAGTGAGCAAGGTTGCTGTCTGGGTTGGAGAATTCAAGGTTGCAGCAAGATCCGTCTTAAGTGCGGTTTGATCAGCTGTTGACTGTGGCTTGAGGATGGTTGAGCCCGCCGCCACTGTAACGTTAATGCCAACATTGAAAGCATCAGTGCTTCCCCCAGATAATGTTGACACACTCTCGCTGGAAGTGCCCAAAGCAGACACTATAGCCACCGCAGCCTTAACATCATCACTGTTCGGCTCCACCAATCCTGCTTCCACATATACGTTGCTTTGGAAGCCGCCCATAAAGCCGGCTATGTTGGAACGTATGGACGCATCACAGGAAATCAGACCAATTGTCAGTATGGGTACCAACAAAACTAAAAAGAACGCCTTTTTCATGTTGCCCTCCTTCATGGGGGAAACCCTTCGATATGAACTCACTCCCTCACCCAAGCCCAAGCAAAGGATCTCTTAAACCTTGATAGGTACGAAAAAATGTCAGTTGTGACACATCATCGTACTAATAAAACGATCTCACACCCAAAGCGTTACACATTTTGTATAGGTTGTCTACTGTTGCTCACTAGCAGAACAAGCGGAAACTTGTGTCTCCGCTTGCCTTTATCATACTAATAACCTGTAATAACCCGTGTTTACTTGAAAAAAAGATGCTTAACCACCTCAAGATTGGCCTTGCGGTTAGCCTCTTCGCTTTCATACAGGGTTGCAATCCTATCCTTGTAGAACTCAGCTGTCTTGTAGCGCACCAGCTTCATGGTGGAGTTCACCAGCCCATCAGCTTCGCTGAATGGCTTTTCTATCAAGGCAAAACGGGATGGAATCCAGGTATTCGGAATCGCTTTAGCGTGCACTTCATAGCTTCGCAGCTCAGCGATGATGGCATCCAATGCTTCTTCTGCACTCTTGCATCCCTTCTCTTGGATAAGTCCTGTCACAACATCCTCCTGAAGGGTTACCAAAGCTGTGGTAATTGCCTGGTGGTCGTTGTACACCATGAGCTGGTTGAGCATCGCCACATTGTTGACCATCACCTCTTCGATCTCCTCAGGACTGTACTTCTCACCATCCTTGCCGATCAGAAGCGCCTTGGCCCTACCGGTAACCACCAAGAACCCATCCTCATCGTAGTAGCCGAGGTCTCCGGTCCAAAGCCAGCCGTCTTTCAATACCTCAGCAGATGCCGATGGATTTTTGAAGTAACCCTTCATCACGTTCTCGCCCTTGATGACGATTTCGCCACGCTGGCCTACCTTGGCCTCAGTGGTTTCATCTACCATAATCCTGCAAACCTCACTGCCGGCTACCATACCGCTGGTACCGAACTTGTAACGGAGCGGACTATTGCTGCTGATGATGGGAGCTGCCTCAGTCAGACCGTAGCCTTGGAAAACAGGTACCCCGATGGCTGCAAAGAACCGTTGTTGCTTTGCTTCCAGCAAGGCTCCCCCACCAACGCAGTAGAGCATGCGGTCACCAAAGACCTTGCGAAGCTTCGGGAAGACCAAAAGATTGGCAATGGTGTACGGAAGCCATGTCTTGATCTGCACCCAAGTACTCCCTCGGTGAAAGCCATCGCCATTGCGCAGGATTCCTGCTTCCAGACCACGGTTGAAGATACCTTCGATGAAAGCACCCTTCTGATGGATTCCCGAGATCATCTTCTTCATGAAACTTCCAGTAATGGAGGGACCAGTCATCATGAACATCGGATTGAGCTCAACCAGGTTCTTAGGGAAGTTGCGGATGATTGCAGCATTCGAACCTCTGGAATCAACGAAATGCAGGGTGATTCCCCTCAGCAATGCCGTGTAGATACCCACGGTGTGGGCAAACGAGTGGTCGACAGGAAGGACGACCAGTGTCTCAAGCTGAGCATCCGGAAGCTGGAACAACTCAATGGCATCATGAGAATTCACCCAATAGTTTACATGGGTGAGCATGATACCCTTGGGGTTTCCCGTTGTTCCGCTGGTATAACAGATGTTGATCGTATCCTGCTCGGAAACTTCTTTCTCGACATCTTTGACCAGATCCGGTTTTTTCTCCAACAGCTGCTGGCCATCCATCAGCATGGAAGCAAAAGGAACGTAGTCCGTATCTTGCTTCCAATCAGAGGTTCTGATCTGGTTCTCAAGCCGCTCATCCTGCTCATCCAGATAGATGAACATGACCGGGTGGTCAAACATCGGCAAAGCCTTTATCGCATTGCCCAGCGTGTTTGCACTGATGGCAAGGGCAACGGCCTCGCTATGATTGATGCGGAATGCAATTTCCTCAGGCGTCAGCTTGATGGAAAGCGGGACACTGATCATCCTAGCCTTAATGACACCGAGTTCGCAGGTTACCCATGAACTCTTGCCTTCGCTGAGGATGCCGACTGTCTGTTCCGGCTTGAACCCATGGTCCAAGAGATAGGCTGCCACATAGTCAGACTGCAGGTCGGTTCGTGCAAAAGAGCAAGCTTCCCAGCCCTTTTCTGTTCTGGTATTGGTATAGGCCCTATCCCCATAGCTTTTGGCAGCGGCATGCAGCATTTCAATGATGGTTCTTTGCATCGTGTTTTCTCTCCACAGTTTGGTATAGAACGTATGCTTACACGTATAAACCAAATGTCAAGAAAACACAAGAAAAAGAGGGTCCCCTCACCGGAGATTCCCTCTCTTTCGTACGTGTCTAGTGCCTGCTTGCGGAAAAATTTACCTCAGAGTCGACGGCAAACTCATACATCAAGCCGTTGAAAACCTTCGTGCAACGTCCAATCACAGTGCCATCATCGAGAACACACATGCCCCTGCACCAGAGACTGGCCATCTTGCAATCGATGCCCAGTTGCTTGCATATCTCTTCATTCGGATTAATCGCAGCAACCTTGCCTTCGACGAAATGGCACTTCTGCCCGAACTCCTTGGAGAGCAGTTCAAAGAACGAATACTCACTGGTATCACCCAGCAACGCAATCTGAGCTCCAAAGCGGGAGGCAACATAGTAGTCACTCAAGACAGAAGGCTTGCCATCGACAAAATGCAGGCTCTTGAAGTGCCATATTTGCTTGTCTTCAGGCTTGTCAGACAAACCAATCTGCAGCTTATCTGTGGGTGACGCATCCACCAACTCTTTCTGGAGAATCTTGTAATATCCGCGGGGAATCTTGTCGGCACTATCGGTAACAATCTGGGGATACCCAAGACCGACTACCGATCGTTTGAACAGGACGAATGAACCACGGCCGCGAGTGCGGGAGATATAGCCTTGGGTCACCAACCCATCAAGGGCACGCCTGATGGTTACTCGGGACACCCCGTAGAACTCACAAAGCTCCATTTCGGTCGGGATGCGAAACCCTTCGGGCCACTCCCCGAAAATGATTTTCATCTGCAATTGGGCAAATACATGCTTGAACTTCAATGCCATGGTTGATCCTCCGTATAGTGCAAGTTCAGGAGAAACTTGGTTCACTAAGTATAATACAAACCGGTTTATCAGTCACCAGTAATTTGTATTAGTTAGGAGAGTATATAAGTACCAATAGGTTATGTAAACCATGCTCATAGACTATTTTCTTGAAATACTAATATTTCAATACGATTTATTTTTCATCACTCATTTGTCCTATAATTTTCTGATTCAAAAAATCGGTATTTTCTGCATAGTATGCAGATTGCAAACAGCTTGTATGCAACTTTCAATTTGAATTTCTACCACAAAAGAGGAAATGAGCCTCTCACTCTTTCTTTCTCATCAATTTGTGAGTATTATTAGTAATGATAATCAGTCTTAACAGGAGGAATACATGGCTTACAGCGAACCGTATGATGCAATAGACGAGAAAACCCGGGATATCTCCCGCGCGATTACCAGCCTTCGGGAAGAACTCGAGGCGGTCGATTGGTACAACCAACGGGTCAATACCACCAAAGACGCTGAGCTCAAGGGGGTAATGGCTCACAATCGTGACGAGGAAATTGAGCATGCAGCCATGACCCTCGAGTGGCTGAGAAGAAACATGGACGGATGGGATCATGAGCTGAAAACCTATCTTTTCAGTTCTGGTTCCTTGCTGGAAGTGGAAGAAGCAGGTGCAGGCGAAGGGTCTGCCCCATCCTCCCTCTCGATCGGCAACCTCAAGAAATAAAGGAGATCAACACTATATGGATATGTTCAAACGCGAATTGGCCCCGCTCTCTGCAGATGCATGGGCGGAAATTGAAAACAGAGCAAAGGAAGTGTTGCTCTCCCGCCTGACCGCCCGCAAGGTCGTGGATGTGGAAGGACCGAAAGGTCTTGATTTCACGGTAATCAGCGAAGGACGCCTTACCCTCATTGATGATGGAGACGTAAAAGCCGGTACCTATAATGCACTCCCCCTAACCGAGGCAAGAATCCGTTTCTCACTGAACAAGTGGGAGCTGGACAACCTCGCCCGTGGAGCGAAAGATATTGACTTCGATACCCTCGATGCCGCTTTGGAAAAACTAGCGCTCTTTGAAGAGCAAGCCATCTACAACGGCTATGCAAAGGGCAAGATCAAGGGTCTGAAGGAGAGCTCTGCACACAAGGCTCTCACTTTTGGCAAAGAAGCAAATGACATTCTCGCTTCCTTGGCTGAAGGCTTGCTTCTCTTGAAAAAGAGCTACATCCATGGGCCCTACACCCTGGTAGTTGGCAAAGATATCTGGATGACATTGAATCAAGCAACCCTTGGCATGAGCCTTTTGGAGCGGGTTGAGCAGATGCTTGGCAGCAAGGTAGTTTTGGCAACCAGCGTTGAGGGAGCACTCTTGGTCCCCTACAACAGCGAGAATCTTGAGCTTACCATCGGCCAGGACTTTGCACTGGGCTATGAAAGCCATGACACGAAGGAAGTCACCCTCTTCGCCACCGAGTCCTTTACTTTCCGGGTACTGGAACCGAAGGCGATTGTCGTCTACAAGTAACTCCGTTTTTTCACTATGTGCTCAGGAGGCCAGGCAGTTTGTCTGGCCTCCTTCTTTGCGTGTCTCAATCAGGTAACTAAGCAAATCAAAAATTCTCCAAGAAGATTCTTATACTGCAACAGGGGGAATATCCCTCCCTGTAATCCCTTTACTGGTTAAAGAGAGGAATTGGTGAATGGCTCATCAGAAAGCCCGTACAGGCCTGACCCTGTTTTCGTAGAGCCGAGTGTAATTGCTGAACTGATTACCATCTTTGTAGTACTGGCCCCACGCGTAGTAGGCATCGGCCTCGGAGGAACTCCAGTATCTGACATCAGAAAAACCCCCTAGACTTTTCGTTTTTACATTCTGGTACATCATGTTCAGCTCGTCCTTGCTAGGCAGGAACCAGTCGGCATATCCCCCTGCATCATGGATGTCACACAACCTCGCCGCATACTCCCCGGTCTTCTCAGTTCCATTGTTCTTGCTGTAAGCCGTACTTCCCATCGTTTCCACCAGGGCTTTGGTATTCGCTGCCCCTGTCCCTATCGCCGTGTTCGTCCCTACCATCTCGCTGGTTCCCGCATCTGTTGTTCGGTAATACCCAAACAAATGGAGGTAATCATCTGTACCCACCTTGATGTCCGACGAGGCCGCCTCTAGATACGTCCAATCACCATACGTATGATCTGCATTCACATAGAAGATAATCCCGCCAGCAGGCCCCGTATCGCCCACGGAGTACACTTTTTCAAAGGTGTACAGCTGGCTTGCTACCGCGCTGCTGCTCATCCCTATCTTCACTGCAATTGCTTTAACAGTCGTGGTTTCACTTATCATAATTGGACCGCTGTAGGGCGTGCTTGAAGTAGTCGGACTATCACCATTCGTCGTGTAGTAAATGGTAGCTCCACTTTCGCCGCTTATCGTCACAGAGAGCGTTCCGCCAAATGTTGTTGAAGCAGGGGTTATTACCGGTGTTGCTACCTGCACTACCGTAACGGTCTTTACTGCCACTGCAGAATTGTTCATGTCTGCTTTCACCGCAATCGCCTTGATGGTTTGTGAGGAAGTCAGTTTGAACGAAGTAGTATAGGAAGCGCTGGAAGTGGTAGGTGTTGTATTGTCGATTGTGTAGTAGATGACAGCATCGGTTGTAGCACAATCTATGGCCACCTGCTTGCCACCTGCCACATCAGTCGTGGAGACAATGGGAGTTGCCACCGTATCCATCAGGGTATAGCTCTGGCTGGAGACAGCACTGTCCGCCATGCCGATCTTCGTGGCGATGGCTCTCACAGTTGTTGTACTGGTGAGGGGTATCGCCCCATCATACTGAGGACTGGAAACCGTCGGAACAGTCCCGTCAAGCGTATAGTGGATGGCTGCTCCCTCCGTCGCACAGGTCATCGTGACCTGCTGGGAAACGCTGAACAGCCCGCCGGAAGGAGAGATGGCAGGGCTTTCCACCTGCACTACCGCAATGCTCTTTTCTGCTATAACAGAATTTGCCATTCCTGTTCTTACGGCAATCGCCTTGACGGTCTTCGTTGAGGTTAGTGGGAATGCTGTTTCATACACAGGACTTGAGGCTGTGGGATCAGAATTGTCAATCGTGTAGTGGATGACAGCATCGGTTGTAGCACAATCTATGGCCACCTGCTTGCCACCCTCCACTTCAGTCACACCTATTGTCGGAACAGATGCCTGCAATACCTCAACCTCCTCCATGGCCTCAGAGGAAGGTACATACCCACTGCTGGTCACATACGCCCGTATTATCTTTGTCTCAGACAGGGGGAGTGGCGCATCATAGGTGAATCGTGTGGGGCTGGATACGGGGTCGCTTCCGTCGGTGGTACAGTGGATGGTCCCAGTTGCGGAAATGCTTACCAGCTTCCCTCCCGTTGCATCCGATACGCTTATCAAGGGAGCAGGCACTCTTGTCGCTGTAAACCTGATGCTGGCAGCTGCAGTCTTTGTCTGCTCCCCATCCTTGTAGGAAATGTTCACCCGCACCTGGTGCCGTCCGTCTTTCGTCAGAGCAGGGGTGAAGGTCATCTGATTCCCGTCGCCGTCGATGTCGGTTGCTGCTGTTGTCTCGTCTTCCATGTACCAGGTGGCTGTGACAGCCAGGGATGCTGGTGCCGTATAGCTCACCACGAACTTGGCAACAGCGGAATCTGCCTGGGTGATGGCCACATCGGTTACGGCAACAGGATCGGTTATCTCAACCCCACCCTCGCCCAGGCCGTTGATCACGAAGTCCTGCGCTGCTATGGCTGAGTCCAGGAACCCATCCTTCGCAGCCATCGCCTTGACCGTGGTCGTCCCCACCTCTGTGATGTCGAAAGAGGCCTCATAGAGCTTTGTCCCCTCATTGCGTGTCCCCACCTCACTGAAGCCCGGATCGTTCCCATCGATGGTGTAGTACAGCGAGGCTCCCTCGGGTCCTGTGATGGTCACCGTCCTGTAGGCATAGACAGGTTCTCCCTTCGCCTGTTCCGCCGTTGCCGTCACGGAAGGAGATGGTGCACGGGGAAAGTCCTCCTCAACCAAGGCTATGGTTCCCGTCGACTCCAGTCCGTTGAAGATGTTGACCATTTCGATCATGGGGAAGGAGATGGTGCTTCCCGAGGGGTTGGCAAACTCCACATCAAGGCTGTAGTCGCCGATCAGAACACCGGAGAACGGAAGCAACGCTGTTCCTAACGTGCTGAGCTGTGCAGAGGACTCCATCTCGCCCAGGACAGCCTTCGCAGCCAAAGGCTCGCTGTTCGGCCAGGTGACCGTGATCGCCGCACTGCCGCTGCCCTCGGTCAGGTAATACAGGGAAAACGATGCCGAGGTGGTCTTCCCCGACTGGATGACCACCTTGTCATTGCTGGCCACAGAGGTCAGCGGTGGAGCCGAGGTATTCACGGAAGGGTCCATCGCGTAGCCAACCACGTTGAAGGTCCACGTCCCCGCCGACAGGCCGGTGATGGCGATGGGCTGTCCCAGCTTAAAGCTCTGGGAGCTGAATTTGATGGTCTCGTTGTCGTTCCGGATTCCGCTGATCTGGATACACTCCACCTTCACCGAGGATGGGGTGATGGATCGGGAGGAGGCTCCCCCAAGGTCTATGACAAGGGCTCCTTGGGCCGGCCCTTCCATGCAGGAAGTGAAGAACAGCATGAGGGTTAGCACCATCACGAGAATACCGATCCGAATCACATAAATAGCCTTAGTGTGTCCCAATTCTTGTCTCATAACCCTTCCCTCCAGAGATTATTATGTTCAGCAGTGCAACCAATGCTTTTCAGAAAGCTCTGGCTGCTCGTGCTGTATTCATGAGAAATTTGTTTCTTCTAGTTTTTCCTATAGTTTTTCACACAAGACAGATACGCAAAAATCTCGGATGAGTCCCCATACTCTGTTATTGAAAAAGTGTTCATCTCGTGAAGGTAAGGTCCAATCGCTAGGGGACTCCCCGTTGTAAGAACTACGGGAATATGAGTAATCTGGTTTTTTCGACATAGAGACCCTTCTTCCAAAGCGAGATGTGTTTTTCTGGCAAGAGAATTTGATACAAATCAACCGCAATGACGGTAATTGTGTCACAAGTATTTTGAGAAATACATCTACAATTTTAAGTAGTTGTCAAAAAATTCAGGCTCAGTCACAAATCTTGTGGGACTCTCTCAGCCACAGGGTTCCTGACATAGCCTTTCCTGCTTGCATCGAAGCAGGTGGATGAGGAAAACCAGGTCGGTTGAGAAAACAAAGCAAAACCCCCTCAGTCGACTGACCAAGGGGGCTGGTAGAGCGCCAGAAGGGAATCGAACCCTCGTCTCATGCTTGGGAAGCACGAGCACTAACCATTGTGCTACTAGCGCGTCTGTCTAGGATAGTACCAAAATCCCCAAGAGTTGTACATACCTTTTTCATGACACCACTCAGCAATAATCATTCGATGAATACTTCATGAAACACTTTCTTCCAGTATTTCCTATTTACAGTTTCCCCACTTCATCATTTTCAAGGAGAAAACCCATATACAGAGGAAGCGTTAGGATTTTCTCACTCCTCCCAACATTATAGTTGCCCAGTTTGATAGCATTTGCTACATGGTACTTTTCGGGATTCGACAGAATAGTTCTCGTACTTTTCGTATTTCCACTTTCTGCTTTCACTTCAACGAGTACACTTGCAGCTTTGTATCTGATGACAAAATCCACTTCAAGACCAGAGTCCTTGCGGAAATAGTAGAGAGCCCTGCCCATCTTTGAGAAGAAATCAGCTACCAGGTTTTCAAAAATTGCCCCTTTGTAACCATACAAATTTCCTTGCAGAATATCAAATTGAGTCCCATCCTCCAACATGCTTACAAAAAGTCCAGTATCATTCATATAGAGCTTGAAAGACTCCTGGATTGCGTTACCTTCCAAGGGAAGTTCTGGAATGGAGAGATTGTAACAACGGGAGACAATTCCTACATCTTCAACCCACTGAATGCTTCCCAGATAGTCCGAGGCTGTTGAGCCCTTCCTGATTTTTGCATACTGAAATTTCTTGTTCTTTTTCGCCAGTTGTATTGGAATAGAATCAAAGCATTCCCGGATCTTGGATTTATCGCTTTTTGATGCATATTTTACCATATCATCCCGGTATGCATTCACGATATCTCTTTGCATTTGCAGGACAACATTCATCTGCTTGGTAGTTATGAATGTCTGAACAACTGCCGGCATCCCTCCAACCACTGTATATTGCAGAAGTAGGTCCCTATATTTGTTGTGCAATGCCTCAGGAATTGGTGTTTCAGACTCAAGATTTTTCCTAAGAACTTCAATTGCTTTTGGCGGTATCCCATTTGCCCAAAGGAATTCTTCAAAATCCAAAGGATACATTTTGATAGTTGTTTCGTACCCTACAGGAATCGATCTTGGGATGTCGGTATAACCACTGACACCTAAAAGAGAACCTGTGCATATCACGTCAAATCTTCCATCAAGCTTGAAGAATTTCAACGCAGTTCTCGCTTCAGGACATTCTTGTATTTCATCAAGAATTATCAGAGTCTCTCCAGCCAGAAAGTTAGCATCCGGTCCAAGTACCGTTGTCATGAGCATAACCAGATCATCGACTTCCAACGAACCTGCAAATATTGCCTTATAGTTTGGATTCTGAAGAAAATTCAACGATACAACATGCTTATAATTATCATTGCCAAATTGTGTTACAGAATAAGTTTTTCCACATTGGCGGGGTCCCTTGATGATGAGGGGATTATGATTAGGCAGTCTTTTCCAACGAAGCATTTCTTGCTCAATTTTTCGTCTTAACATGTTGACATCCCTTTTCAGTTCAACTCTAGTATAGAGTTACAACTTTTTCAAGGGACTTTTCCTTCATTTAAGCAACTTTTCTAAGGGACTTTATATATGAAAAATCCACTTTTTTAAGTGACTTTTTTGTACAAGGCTCCACTTTTCAAAGGGACTTTCTCGAATGACAATACTCCAATGACAGAAAAGTATCTCTCCCGCTGCATGAGAAAGATGCTATGAACTACATATTCTATCAGAGAATAATGCTCCTTAACGGACCCGCAACCTGACTACATTCGTTCGAGTAAAACTCGGGTCACCGGTTGAAACAGTGGTTCCTTCCAACAGATAGTCACTCCCCTTTTTCAATTGCCTAATTTTAAAACTCTGGACTACATGCCAGGAACTGTCCAATTCATCAATCGTCATGGAAGATGATGGCACAGCTTCTACACCGTTAAGCTTCAAGGTGAATGTTGTTTTATCGACTTCCTCTTGAGCTTGAGTCTCGAGATACCCTTTAGGCGACCGTCCCTTGCTCATGATGATAGTAAAGTCGGTGGGTTTCCACCAAACGCTGCTTACCTCAAAATCTATTGGGTCGGTATTATTGATTTCTCCATCAGGCAATTCAAACATACTGTAGAAATAGAAGGTGCTCTGTAGATTCATGTCGCACCCGATTAACTAACGATTTCCCAAATTTCAACACTATATACGCCTAAGAAGGGTTCTTCCTAGGCCTTCCACGTTTCCTTCTCAGTGCATTAGGGTCCACTTCTTTCTTGGGTCTTCCCCTTTTCTTCTTGGCGGGCTCCTCCATCTTGGGAAGCAGGCCGAGCCTTTGCAGGGTTTCCTCGGTTGCTCTCGTAGTTCTGACGTACTCCCATTGCCCGTCGCCGTTGGTGTTCACCTTCTTGGCGGAGGCGAGCCGGCTCA
>Ga0334883_1000354_pt1 | contig 85204 bp, 71 predicted proteins | sample GraSluR1_MG_6_FD_207230 | JGI IMG/M metagenome (GOLD analysis project Ga0334883, IMG submission 207230) | Sludge microbial communities from methane-producing bioreactor in Wageningen University, Netherlands - Granular Sludge_09_05-R1 | ecosystem: Engineered > Bioreactor > Anaerobic >... | reverse complement strand
GAAGCACTTGATCGGGAAGAAGCTGTAGCAAAACTGGAGAAAGCCATGCAAAAACTGGATGCAGTGGAACGTTCGATTCTAAACATGTTTTACAAACAACAACTTAAAATACAGGATATTGCAGAAATTACCGGCCTCAGTCAGTCGAATGTAAAAGTAAAACTATTCAGAAGTCGCAAAAAACTGGCCCATCATTTTGAAACAACAACACAAGCTATTCACCTCGAAACCAATACACAATGAAATACAATAAATTCAATATCAACGACCTCCTGCAGGAACTGCCTGATGAAAAAGTAAACCACGACTTTAAAGACAAGGTGATGAATCAGATTGCAGCCATGCCACAAACTGCACCGGCAAGAAATCAATTGCTACCTGAGCGCTATTTGTTGTTTTTTAGTCTTTTTGTCGGATTATTAACACTCATTTTTCTACTTGATTTTGAATTTGTTAGTCAATTTCTAATTCAATTTGCACAATCTTTTGGAGGCTGGATTCAAACCGAACAAAAAGCACTTCCGGCGTTTTTTGAACTGATTGATAATCTTCCGGCCCTTAGTTTGGCCATTATCCCGGCTATTTTTGCACTTTTTGCCTTTGAACGCCTGATGCACAACCGGTTTTTCAGTAAAAATGCCGGTTTGATTTAGCTTTAATAGCTTTGTTAAAGTACTAAAAATCATTAGCGAAATAAATTATGATTCCAATTGAAATCGTATCTCAGCTGGAAAAACTACTTCAAAAACACACCGGCATCGAGGCCCTGATAGAGCAAACTCAAGCCCTTGGCGGTGGCTCAATCAATGCCGCCTACCGAATACGTTACGCCGGAAAGGAGTACTTTCTGAAATACAATCAGGCCAACCGTTATCCCAAAATGTTCGAGCTGGAAGCCAAAGGCCTGAGCATTTTGGCAAAAAGTAAAAAAATTCGCCTTCCTGAAGTTATTGGGACAGGTGAAGCCGGCCAAACAGCCTTTTTATTGCTTGAACATATAGAATCAGGCTATCCTGATAATAATTTTTGGGAAGTCTTTGGTAAAGAACTTGCTGATTTACATCGCAAAACGCACGTAACTTTTGGCCTCGACCATGACAATTACATTGGTTCGCTGCCACAACACAATACAACTTCACCAAGCTGGAGTGAATTCTTCATAAAGCAAAGACTGAAACCGCAGCTAAAAATGGCAGCAGGAAAAGGCTTTATGAATACCTCAATTCTAAACGCCTTTGAAAAATTATTTACCAAACTTCAAGGACTTTTTCCTGAAGAAGTGCCGGCTTTGCTTCACGGCGATCTATGGAGTGGCAATTTTTTATGTGATTCAAATCAAACACCCGTATTGATTGATCCGGCAGTTTATTACGGTCATCGCGAAATGGACCTGGCCATGAGCAAGCTTTTTGGCGGTTTCAGCCCACGACTTTATGAAGCTTACCATGCAGCTTTTCCTTTGGAAAAAGGCTGGCAGGAGCGCGTTGACCTTTGCAATCTTTATCCGCTTTTGGTGCATGTAAATTTATTTGGTGGCGGCTACGTTGGTCAGTTGCAATCCAGCCTGCGCAGATTTGTTTAAGCCCAACGCCAAAAGATTCGTTATTCTTGAAAAAAACGTAATTTTGCGCCCCTGAACAATCTCGTTTTCAAGCCAGAAATAAACTTCTAATCCCTATGGAAACCCCTGAAAAAGACAAAAAATCGCTCAACTTCATCGAAACCATTATCGAGGAGGACATCCAAACCCGAAAAAATGATGCCCGTGTGCATACGCGTTTCCCTCCGGAGCCTAATGGTTACCTGCATATTGGCCATGCTAAATCTATCTGTCTCAACTTCGGCCTGGCCGAAAAATACCAGGGCAAATGCAACCTGCGTTTCGATGACACCAATCCCACCAAAGAGGAAATGGAGTATGTGGATTCTATCAAAGAAGATGTGCAATGGCTTGGTTTTAAATGGAATGAAGAACCTTTCTTTGCTTCCGATTATTTCGATCAGCTCTACGAATGGGCTATACTACTGATAAAAAAAGGCAAAGCTTATGTGGATGATCAGCCTCAGGAATTAATCAGTCAGCAGCGTGGTACACCTACCCGTCCGGGCATCGAAAGTCCGTTCAGAAACCGTTCGGTTGAAGAGAACCTCGAACTTTTTGAGGCCATGAAAAGGGGTGAGTTTCCCAATGGATCCAAGGTTTTGAGAGCCAAAATAGATATGTCATCGCCCAATATGCATATGCGCGATCCGGTGATGTATCGCATCCTTCATGCCGATCACCATCGCACCGGCAATAAATGGAGCATTTATCCGATGTATGACTATGCTCACGGACAGTCAGACTATCTGGAAGGCATCACTCATTCACTTTGCACACTCGAATTTGAGGTACACCGGCCATTGTACGACTGGTTTCTCAATCAAATCATAGAGGAAGGAACTTACAGGCCACGGCAGATCGAATTTGCCCGCCTCAATCTAAGTTATACGGTGATGAGCAAACGCAAACTGCTCGATCTGGTGAAAAATGGCGTTGTAAACGGCTGGAACGACCCCCGAATGCCCACTATCGCCGGCCTGCGCCGAAGAGGTTATACCCCTGCTTCTATCAGAGCCTTTGCCGATCGTATTGGCGTGGCAAAAAGAGATAATACGATTGATGTGGGATTGTTGGAATTCAGCGTACGCGAAGACCTGAACAAAATTGCACCCCGTGTGATGGCGGTGATTGATCCTGTTAAACTGGTTATCACCAATTACCCTGAAAATCAAACGGAAACTATCGAGCTGATCAACAACCCGGAAGATCCGGAAGCCGGAAGTCGTGAAATTCCTTTTGGACGCGAACTGTATATCGAAAGAGACGATTTCATGATCGATCCTCCAAAGAAATTTTTCCGACTTGCTCCCGACAAAGAAGTGCGCCTCAAAGGAGCCTATGTGATTCATTGCGACAGCTACGAAACTGACGAAAACGGTGAGGTAAAAACCATTTTCTGTTCCTACGATCCCGAAACCAAAAGCGGTACGGGCAGCAAGCAACCCAAAGTGAAAGGAACGCTTCACTGGGTAGAAGCCAAAACAGCTGTGGATGCCGAAGTAAGGCTTTACGACAGGCTTTTTAATGATGAAGACCCTGCAGGGCATAAGGATCAGGACTTTATGGAATTCTTAAATCCGGAATCCCTACAGATCAAAACAAGCTGTAAACTGGAGCCCATGCTGGCGACTGTTACGGCTGGCGAAAAATTCCAGTTTCAGCGTATCGGCTATTTTTGTGTGGACAAAGACAGCATGCCCGGCCATTTGATTTTCAACCGTACTGTGCCTTTGAGAGACAACTGGTCAAAAATGAATAATTAAAGCGCGGGAAACCGAAATTTTTAAAAAACATAAAAAGATTAGCTAAGAAATTGTTAATTTTGCAGCCGCAATGCCCGATGGTGTAATTGGCAACACGTCTGACTCTGGATCAGAAGAGTTCAGGTTCGAGACCTGATCGGGCAACTTGAAAATGAAAGCGTTACAATTTGATTGTAGCGCTTTTTTGTTTTCAACGAACAAAAATACGACCAAAAAACACCCTAAACGAAAATGAATCAGAAAGTTTAGTCTTCTAAAACTAAGTGCGAAAACTTCTTAAAACACCAATCAATAATTGAGAACAATTGCATATGATTCTAATTTGGTGTAATTTTACACCAAAAATTATTTATGCCCAGACAAAGCATCTCTTTTTCGAAACCAAATGACGAATGGTTAAAAGCACAAATTGAATCTGAAGAGTATTCCAGCAAAAGTGAGCTCGTTAACGATTTGATCAGACAGGCTCGTAATCAACAGGCTCAGGTGGATTGGATCAGATTAAAACTGGAAAAATCTGAACAAAGTGGTTTTACCAATGATACGAAAGAGCAGATTTTAAATCAATCAAAGGCTATGCTTAATGGCTGAATACAAGTTAAGTAATGCTGCAAAAGAAGACTTAATTCGCATCCATCATTATGGCGTAAAAACATTTGGTGTTGTGCAGGCAGACAAATACTTTGAATCATTTTTTGATTGTTTCGAAATCATTGCTCAAAGGCCATTTTCCTTTGAAGCTGTTGATTACATACAATCGGGCTACAGAAGGTGCCCTTGTGGCTCTGATACAATTTATTACAGAATTAACAAGAATATGGTTGAGATAATGGCAATTATTGGCATGCAAGATTTGAAATGCATAGTTTGATTCAAAATACTATAAATATTCACGCATCGAATAGCTGATTCTCTTCACACAAACATAATCTTAGCAAAGTGTCTGTTATTTCACCCAAACAACACACTTTTAACAAATTAAAATATCGTTAAAGACAAACGTTTCTACCTTCTCGATTCCAATAAACCATACAAATCCTGAAACCTATTTATGCACCTTTCGGATAAAGGCTTCCACTTCGGGCACTCCACCCTGATAAACAAGGTAGCCGTTATAGGGTTCACGTTCTGTGATTTCGTCATTTACCGGCGTTAGCATCAGGCGTTTCACTTCTTCCGGATCGTCGGTTTGACCTAAAACCCAGCCCAGCTTGATAAAAGCAACCTCGGGCAGCATATTTCCTGCCGGAATAATTCCTTTGGCCATCATATCGCGTCCCGTATCATAAACAAACATATGCACATAACCCCAAATAGTTTGTAAAGTCATAAACATATGAACGCCTTTGGCATGTGCCCTTTCGATGGCCGGATACAATTCCTTATTCACATGACCAAGGCCTGTACCAATGATAATAATCCCTTTGTAACCAGCATCTACCAATGCATCCAGCGTATCGGGTTTCATGCCGGGATAATAATAAAGCATCGTCACTTTATCGCTGAAATAGGGTTTGATTACCACATTTTTGTCCTGCCGGCGTTTGTTAAAGGTCTTATGGATGGGGGTAATTTCTTTGCGGTTGATCATAGCCAGCGGGGTGTCGCCAATGGTGCGGAAAGTGGAGCGATAACTCGAGTGCATTTTGCGAACGCGTGTGCCTTTGTGCAGCAAGCCGTATTCATCTGAAGTGGGGCCAAACATACACACCATCACCTCGGCAATATCCGATTGTCCGGCAGCCTTCATGGCGTGCATCAGATTGAGGGCAGCATCGGAGCTGGGCCTGTCGCTTGATCGCTGCGAACCAACCAGCACCACTGGCACAGGCAAATTCTGACACATAAAAGTAAGTGCGGCTCCGGTATGATGCAAAGTGTCAGTTCCATGGCCAATCACAATACCGTCGATGCCATTTTCGATCTCGTGCCCAATGGCTTTAGCCAAAGCGATGTATTGCTTTGGTCCCATATTTTCACTGAAAACGGCAAATAGTTTTTCTGTTTCCAGGTTGCAGATGTCGGCCAGCTCCGGAACAGCACCATAAAGTTCACCGGGCGAAAAGGCCGGAATCACTGCTCCGGTGCGATAATCGAGACGCGATGCAATGGTTCCTCCTGTGCCAAAAAGCTTCACTTTGGGTAAGCCGGGCGTGACAGGAAATTCCTTTTCCGGAATTTTATAGTTAGCCTTTTTGTAACCCGTTTCCTTCATGGTATTAACGGTCTTCACGTCGATACCAATGTTGTAGCCGGTAACGATTTTTAAAACGATATGCTGGTCATCATCATTTTCGGATCTTGGTAAAACCGTTCCTTCAAAAGTTCCTCTGCTGGTTTCTATGGTAGCTTGTCCCCAGACGCGTGTATTGTATTTTTTGAGCAACTCCAGTGCTGCACCTTTATATCCTTGAAAAATATCTTCGCTCATGCTAAAGTGATTTTACTGTTTTTGCCAATTCTGTTAAATTGATATTTCCTGTTGCAAGCTTTCTGAGTTGTCCCATGATCCAATTGAATCTATCTTCGGGTTTTCCTTTCTTTTTAGGATCAAATTTCCCGGCAATAAAAGGCAACTTTGAAATAATTTCCGCTTCCGGAAGGCTTTTGAACTTCATGCTGTTGAGTACCGATTCAAACTCCATGCGTGGATGAGCTGCCAATTCGTAAATCATCTTTTCAGCCAGCCGGTATTCCAATCCCTTCTGCTTGAGGAAATCAAACAAATGATAAACGGTGCGGTATTTAAAAGCACTGTTTTTATGCTGACCCATCGCATGTTTCAAGGTATGCCCAACAAAAGTTCCGGCATATCTTGCAGGCACTTGCAATTTTTCCGTCAGATCGCGAATCAGCGGAAACAAATTCTTTGAAAAGATATAGGTGTAGGTATCTTCCGGCACTCCCCATGCCTGGAGTTGGTGATAATGATCGATCACCTCTTCGGGAAGCTGGCTGCGCAATTTTTCAATTTGAGCATCTTCCAATGGAATTGGTGCGCTGTCGGTATCGGGATACATGCGGTCTGCTCCGGGCAGCACCCTTTCGAAAATGGTAGTGCCATCAGGAAGCGATTTTCTGGTCTCCTGCGGAATACCTTCCAAAGCCATTTTGCAGCGTTCTTCAACGGTTTCGAGTGCTGTTGCAATATCTTCTTCCGGACCCCAAATCAGCAGCAAAGCATCATCTTGGTCGGCCTTAACCATGGCACCAAGTTTTTGCCAGCTTTCATATGTCAGCCCTGGCTCAGTCATCTCGTTATGCAACAAATGCGGCCTTTCGATGCAGGCAATCACCTTCAGTCTGTCGCTTAGCTCATTCGCAAAGCTTTGTCCGGGTTGAGTAAAATGCGCTAATGCCCCTTTGAATCCGGGCAAACAAATCAGTTGAAACCAATTTCCGTTTGCTTCGGCATGGCGAATCAGTTCAATTGCTTCAGGAATATCAGCCGCTAAAATGCTTTTATTTTTGATTTTCCAGCTTTTGGGTTCTTCAATCTGCTTCAAGAGCTGATCGCGCAAAAGCAAAAGTGACCATTGCCTGAAAGCTTCATTATGGGTGAGCTCTGGAATCCATTTGGTATGTGCCACCCCTTTTATCTCCACACGCGTGCCGCCTTTGCAGCTCACATTCACATCCTGCCGGCCGGCACCCATTCCAGTGCGTACCTTAGCTGTGCTGCGATTCAGAAAGCGGATATAGTCGCAGGCCTGTTTCACCTCATCGGGATTCATACATTCTGGATAGGTTACCGTTTCGATGAGTGGCATACCCAGCCGGTCGGTCTTATACACACGTGTATGACCAATATCCGAAATCTCGCGGCAAGAATCTTCTTCGATACTCAATTGTATCAGCCGGATCTTTTTGTGTGGCAGCGGAATTTCGCCTTCAACACCGATGATTGCCGTCCGCTGAAAACCCGTTGGGATGCTGCCATCTAAATATTGCTTTCGGGTGATGTGCACCTCTCCAACAACGTTGAGCTTCGATAACAGGGAAATTTCTATTGCTATATCCAACGCCTGTCTGTTAATCGGGAAAGGAGGCGTGTCGTCCACTTCATAGGTACAAGCAGTGGGATTTTTGATGCGATACACGATTTCTTTTCGCGTTTTAAATTCCATCAGGGCAGTGCCATCGTATTCGCCCAGTTCGCTGAGGGTGGGACGCATATGCCTGATGATTTCGGCATCGTAATCGTTGCTGTGGTTGAAAACACCTGCCGGACAATGGCAGAACAATTTTTTATCGGTAAGCAGCTGTTGGTGAACCTCCAGACCCGACATAAATCCAATGCGGTCGTAGGTTTGCTGCGTTGCCTTTTTACGCGGCACATAACCAGCCTGCTGGCGGGTTTGCTCGTAATGGGCTTTGGCATCAAAAGGTTTGATCATATCGTGCTAAGCTTTGCTGAAACGGTTTTGAAACCCGTAAAAGTAGCAGATTTTTTGCTTGGTATCACGATAAATTGATTCTAAATAGTGCCTGACCGGATTTATTTGACGTGAACCAGAAAAGGAATACCATTGAGTTCTTAAACCTGGTAATTTGATGGATTAACAGAAAGCTTAGTCTTCCTTTCGGACAATCTGGGCACGTATTGGATGTTTAAGGTTTTGATACTCTATCAGTTCCATTTTCACGCTTCCAACTATCACCGCTGCTTCGGCCAGAATGGGCAGATGATTTTCGTCGTCTGTTACCCAGACAAACAGTGGGTAGGCATCGGCAAACACATTACCGGTGGCCATCATAGGGGCAAATTTCAGGCATTTGAATGTTCCCAGCGAAGTTTTGATGTATTCGGTGCCTTTGTATTTCACCTTGCTCACATAAACCGAATCATCCAGAAAAAAATCCACATAATAATTACTGTCGGCATCAAAGTCGTTTAAGCTTAAGGTTCGCATAAAAAACAAGGCCGAAACAAAATCCTGGATATTTTCAGGGACGGCTTTGGTAGCTGTCCTGCTCACTGCTTTGCCTTCGTTATGATAAAAATACACATCGTCATCCTTTACATAACCCCCTTCTCGCGTACGGCGCACAAACAGATAGGGCACCAAAGCTTCTTTATCCACATAGGATTCGAAGCGATCGCGTACTTTATAGAACCAATTGAAAGCCCCTTTGCTTTTTCCTTCGCCCACAATATGCCAAACCTCCCGATCGAAAAATTTCTTGCGATGTGATTTTACGGTAATTGTGGCCTCACCAGCCACCACATTGCCTGTAAGCATTGAACTGTAATAAACGCTATAGCGTGTAAGTTCGTCCTCTCCAAATGCGTTGTTCGGATACTGCCTCAGCTGGGCATGAACCGGAACAGAAAAGACAAGCCAGGCAATGAAAAGCAGGATCTTCATTACAAAACTCTTTTGAAAAATTGGGGCGACAAAGGATTGATTCATAAAGTGAAACTAGTAGTCATTTTGAAATAAATGCGAAGATACTGTTTTAAAAATATTATATGCTGAACGAAAACCTCAACCGAATATTGCTGAATCGTTTTTAATCAATCTTTTTGAAAATAAGAGAGGTTTCGTTGCCAGAAGTAAAAATCAACCTGTTGCTTTTAATGATAAAATGATATTCTTTCTGATCAAGAAGGTTCCGAAAATTGTCAGTTGCCTGCATCTTGGGGCAATCCATCCTGGCACTTGCCAGGCTGCTAAAACGAATTAAATCTCCTGATGTTTCAACGCCTCCACGAATTTCGTTGCAGCCGTCATGACCACCAATTCGTTTTTCCTCCACAAAAATTTCCAACTGAGGCAAACCCCTTGAAAACGAATCTCTATCAAGCTTTTGATTATCTATTTCGTCTAAAACCCAAATGTCATGCAGCCTTATATCTGCCTGAGATGTTGTTTGGGCTATTCTTTGTTTGCTTTTGCAGGAAGATAATCCAGCAAAAGCCAGTAGCAGCAAAAGATAAGCAAGCTCTTTTTTCATCCGTTTACATTTTAATGAATTTGATGTAGTCATTGTTTTGTTTAGCCGATCGTTGAATCAGATAAACTCCGGGCTTAAGCTTTGCAATATTCATGCCGCATTCAGTTTCTCCCTGCATCAGTAACCTCTGATCCACCAATCGTCCATCCAGATCGTACAATCGTATCCATTGACTTTCGGAGGCTGGTTGAGGTAATACGAGCTGTAAGTTTTCGCGGACAGGATTGGGAAATAGCCTGAGTTTTGTTTGGTTGTCTTCAGCGATTGATGCACAGCTATTTACAGTAATAAAATTTTCAACAAAAATACTGTCGGCTATGCCGCTCGCTTCCACAACCAATCCCACATCGTAGGTTCCAGGGCTCTCATAGGTGACTACAGGATTAGCACTTTGGACGTCATCCGCCAGACCTCCTTCAAAATACCAACGGATGGATTCGGGATTGCCAAGGCCGGAAAACTGAAAGCCAACAGCAGTATGGGGACAGCTTGTTCTTTTTGAAACTTCGAAACGAGCCGAAACCTCCGTTTGTGTATATCCCAGAAAACTGAGATAAGCTGCCATTAACTCTGTCAAACTGCTTCCGGGAAGTGCCTGCAAGCCACCAAATTCCAAGGAAGTAGCAATTCCTTTATAACTGCCCGAATCAATTGCAGCCACATAATTCAAGTTTGTTTGCGAATCAGCAAACCAGGGTTTTGCCGGCTCGAGGGGCAAAAGGTTTTCGCACCAAGCCTGATCGCCCTGATAAGAAAATTGTATCCCTTCGACAGGACTACCTGATAAACCGGCCAATGTATCTGCAGGGTATTGCACGCCATCTATAAACCCCTCTGTTCGAAGCAATTCTCTGAGTTGAGTATGCGGATTCATATAGAAAAATGATCCCCCTTCCAGATAAATATTTCCACCAGCAGACAAGAATCCTGCAAGAAGCGCATCTTCAACAGCATTCAATTCATCATAATGCGGCATAACCCCTAAGGTCAAAAATAGCAACTCATAATTAAAAATCGTTGAGTCAATGCCTTGAAGTACATGATAAATAATCGAATTGTTCTGTAATTCCTCTTCCATCACAGGAGCTGAATTATGATTGCGATCCAGATCAATCAGCGCAATCTTGCTCTTGCCGATCTGCAAAAAGTCGTGACCATCGTATAACACCTCATCATCATGAAGTAGTTGCGATACTATTTCAAAACTTCGCCCTTGTTGAGCTGCATGGCTTGTCTGGATTTCAAAAAATAAGTGTATGAGCTGTCCGGCCTCAAGCTTTTCTATCGTCAGCAAGCTATCGCTGACCAACATAACAAAGGGATCATCAAACTGAATACTGAATTCAAGATCGTTGATTGTTAGTGGTCCAAGATTGCTAAGTTCATAAACCAACAACACTTTTTCGCCAGGATCGAGCTGTTGATTATCACCATCAATAATTATAGCAGAACTGACTACCGGATTGAAATAACCAAACGTAAACAAGTCCTGAGAGAAAATTTCAAGGTCGTTAACATTGGCATTGATATCTATTCTAACTTCTTCAATAAATGTGTTTTCGGAAAAGAGAACACACGCCTCCGGAACCCGAACTGTCGCTCCCGGCTCTAGGCTTATGGGCAATTGCAGATTTGCCTGTACCTGAAAACCCAACGAAGCTGCAGCAAAGTGAATTGCATTGACTTCAAAAGATTGTGTGCTGTGATTCTTGATGTTAAGGTCAAGCGATATTGGCAGATGTCTCCTTATTAAAGGTGTTTCGTCAGGAAGTATCAAGGTAAATTCGGGACCAGCCGTAACGAAAATTTCCTCCTCTGCAAACAGTCTGTCATCCGCTGTCATCCGCAAGCCGGCTTTGCCAAAGTTATGACTGCCACCCTGCCAGACAAGCTGCTGATTTTGATTGATATGCATCCTTTGCAAATCTGCTCCGGGTTTCAGGCTAATCTGCAGATTAGCAGGTGGCAAAGTTCTGGAATATCTTGAAAAGAAGGGTTTCGAATCAGGTGATTCTTCCAGTTCGGCAAAGCCAAGTCCGATCGCGGGTGTAAAGCTCATATCCGCCTGTATCTCCTTATAATGAAATGTGATGTCGCCGTCCGGGAATAGTTTTGCGTAAAAAGTTGCGGAAGCCTGATTGTTTTGATCACTGATCTGCCACTCAAACAAAACACTGTCGGGGGCAGCCAGCCATCCAAGCCTGTCACCTTCATTAAACAGGCCAAACTTGCGATGCATAAGTGGAGCAATCGCCTTTAACTGTTTGAGATACAATTCATCAAACTGCAAATAATAATAGGGCATGTCTCCCGGCTTGAACATCAGATAACCATCCACATGCATATACAAGGTATCATAAATTATTCCGGCCAAGGGAAACGAAAAAGGCAGTGTAACTGCAGCATAACCATTTTCCTCATCATCAACAGGCAGGATATTTGTTTGCAAGTCAGGATAAGGTTTGATCTGCCCCGATTCGGTATAATCAGGAAAGATCTGCCAGTTGAAAGGAGACTGACCTGCAACCGGTTCTAAATTAATTAGGGTATCACTTACAGGATTGATCAGGATTGTTTGATCAGGCAAAAATACCGGTCCAGCATTTTGTGGTTCATACACAACTGAAGTATAAGTAGTCTTGTCATTGTTGATTGCTTTTGGCAAAAATACAGCTGCCGTTTCCTGGATCAATTCATCACCCGCATATTCCAGAAGACTAAAATCATGGATCGTACCATAGGACTGATCGTAATTGTCTTCCTCATCAACAAGTAAAAAAAATCTTGCGGCTTTATCAGCAGGTACATAACTTAACAGTTGGCTAACATCCAATCCCAATTCAATCGGTTCGTTGGCATTACTTACTTGTCCTGGCATGGGATAATAGCTACCCTGAAAATTGAAATGTGAAAAGCCTACAATATATTCCGGGACAAAACTGGAAGTATCAAGGCTGACGCCTGCACGTAACCTGATTTTTTGTCGCCAATTATGGCTAATAGTCGCTTTCATAGTAAGTTTCGGATGCCATTCCGCTTCGGGGAACAACACATGCACGCTGTTATTCCAGATGCCACCCTGCTCACCATACTCCAATGCCAGGGTGCTATACATCAGATAAAAAAAGCCATCATCGCCCCAATTGGTTCCGTAGGAATTCACTGCTTTCATAGCACCATACTCCCAGTCGCGCATATCCACAATTCCATCCCCCGTAATATCCAGATCATTGGTAAATTGTCCATCGTTATTGATATCATAACACACAGAATCGTTATAACCAACGATTGTCATGGCATGAGTAGCTTTAGGACCAAATCGGGTGTGGGCATGCTTTCCGGCATCAGCACTTTCCTGGGGCAACACTACTAAACCATAATCCTGGCCGGCATAAAAACTGGCAAGTCCGCCTGTTTCAGATCCTTCGAGGTGATTGTGCAGCCAATGCTTAAGCACCAGTAGTCCTTCGGGAGTGCCAACAGGAATAGAGGCGGCACCACTAATCCTGTTAGTCATGGCATTATGGTAAACTTCATATCCGCTTGCCCAGTAATAGTCGTCATCCAGTTCTATGGGACCATAAACTGCTTCTGTTGGATTTCCGGCATCATACAAGAGATCAAAGGTGTGAAAATAACTCACCCCGCCACCATAATAAGGTGTTGTTGAATTCATGAAGTTCCAGACGAAATGATCCGGATAGAGGTTGATGGCTGTGTCAGAGGTAAGATTTCTTAAACGATTGATTTCGTAAGTGAAATTATATCCCACCAGGGTGGCCTGACCGCAAGAGGCTCCCTGCTGATTGAAAACCGGCCTCAGATAGGGAGAAGTAGAATTATCAACCGAATAAGGCAATTCCATTTTATGCTTAATAAAATCAGAAGTAAGTGCCGGCAAATCAGGAAACTTCATCCCTGCCCGTTCACCAATATTTACTCCTCGGGGAAAATTTAGCTCATTTTGTGCTGATAAAGCAGATGAAAAAAACATCAGAAAAAACAATACAGGCAGACAAATCCAATTCAATTTCATGGTTCTTGCTTTAATACTTTCAAAATGATATTGTGTCAACAACCAACAAAAATAACAGAAAATCAGGCAATATCAAGCTAAAGTAAGTTTACGGTGCCGCCTTATTTTTGAATTACATTAACTTTGAAATGATAAAACTGACATCAACCTAAAGATCCCTTTATACCAAATGCCTATGAAAAAATCGAATATCAGGCCATTCTTGCTTCGGCAGCTCCAGTTTGAGGAGGTACAAAAGCTTGTATCCTGGGCAGCTGCCGAAGGCTGGAATCCGGGACCCCATGATGCCGAAGTTTTCTGGAAAACAGATCCCATGGGATTCGTAGGTTATTTTGATGACGACGAACTAATTGCCGGTGGATCGATCGTTTCGTACGATGGTCTATTCGGTTTTATGGGCTTTTTTATTGTGAAGCCCGAATATCGTTCCAAAGGAATAGGAAAACAACTTTGGTTGAGCCGGCGCGATCGCCTGCTCTCACGACTTAAACCTAATGCCTCAGTAGGCATGGACGGTGTTTTGGCGATGCAGGATTTTTATCGCAAAGGCGGATTTGAAGTGGCTTTTCGTGATGAACGTTATGAACGCAAAGGTGAGTCTTTCAGCGTTCACAAAAACATCACAAGCTATTCAGAAAAAGATCTTCAAAAGCTGCAACTTATGGACAGTTTTTGTTTTGGCGTACCCAGAACCAGATTTTTGCATCATTGGCTTCAGCTTCCTGAAAGCCGGACTTTCACCTTCATTCAAAATCAGGAATTGAAAGGTTATGTTCTGCTGCGCAAAGCTGGAACAGGTTATAAAATCGGGCCACTTTTTGCAGAAAGCTATCCCGTTGCTGAGGCACTTTATCAGGCCTGCCTTGATGCCGTTCCGAACGAATCTGTTTTTCTGGATATTCCGGTTACCAATCCGGATGCCGTTAAACTGGTGAAAAATTTTCAGGCCGTATATGTGTTTGAATGTGGCCGGATGTATTATGGCAAACCACCTGAATTACCCATTCAAAAGATTTTTGGCATCACCACATTTGAGCTGGGTTAAATTTACTTTTGAGCTTTCAGCTTCAAAAAGAATCGGGCATCTTTTCCGGTTAGATTGCTTAATTTTGCATTTCATCAAAAGTAAAAACAAGTTCATGGAAAAAGAACGTACCAATATACTGATGCGCAAGCCCGAATGGCTCAAAACCAAAGTGCCTGCCGGAAAAACATATTTATCTGTAAGAGAAATCGTTGATCAGCACAAACTGCACACCATCTGCACCAGCGGCCATTGCCCCAATATGCACGAATGCTGGGGACGAGGCACTGCCACCCTGATGATTTTGGGCGATATCTGTACCCGTTCGTGTGGGTTTTGTAATGTAAAAACCGGCCGTCCTCTACCAGCCGACTGGCAGGAACCTGATCGCGTAGCCGAGAGCGTTAAACTGATGAAGCTCAAGCATGTGGTGCTCACCTCAGTGGATCGTGATGATCTGAAAGACGGCGGAGCAGAAATTTGGGCACTCACCATCAAAGCCATCAAAAGGGAAAGTCCGGGCACCACAATGGAAACCCTGATTCCGGATTTCGACGGACGTGAGGAGCTCATCATGAAAGTGGTGGAAGCCGGTCCGGAGGTGATTTCGCACAACCTGGAAACAGTGCGCCGCATGACGCCCTGGGTGCGCAGCCGTGCCAAATACGACCTCAGTCTCAAAGTGCTCAAAACCATTGCTGATACAGGCCTTATCGCCAAATCAGGTGTGATGCTTGGTTTAGGAGAAACACAAGAAGAAGTGCTCGAAACCATGCGCGATATCCGTGCCACCGGTGCCAGCGTAATGACGATTGGCCAATACCTGCAACCCACCCGCAACCACTTACCTGTTAAGGAATTTGTGAAACCGGAGGTATTTAAAATGTATGAAGAAGAAGGCCTGAAAATGGGCTTCCGCCATGTGGAAAGCGGCCCGATGGTGCGCAGCTCGTATCATGCCGAAAAACATATTTTGTAAAAAATTTTGAAATGAATATTGATGAGCCTTTATTTGATTTAATAGACAATAATCTTACTCATAAGATCTTCAATGGAGATAGTTTAAGGATAATAAAAAACCTGCCTTCAAACAAATTTGAGCTTATTGTAACTTCTCCTCCATACAACATAGGAAAAGCATATGAAGTAAAAACGAGTATAGAAGAGTATTTAGATACTCAAGAAAAAATAATTAACGAATTAATTAGAGTTTTAGCTTCAAATGGCAGTATTTGTTGGCAGGTAGGAAATTATGTTGATAAAGGAGAAGTCTTCCCTTTAGATATATTCTATTATAATATCTTTAAAAAACATGGTCTCAAATTAAGAAATAGGATTATTTGGCATTTTGGCCATGGTTTACATGCAAGAAATAGATTTAGTGGTAGATATGAAACGATTTTATGGTTTACAAAATCTGATGAATATATTTTCAATTTAGATGATGTAAGAATACCAGCAAAATATCCTGGAAAAAGGCATTTTAAAGGAGAAAGAAAAGGTGAAATATCTGGAAATCCATTAGGAAAAAACCCAAGTGACATTTGGGAAATTTTGGCAAAAGATTGGGAAACTGGACTATGGAATATTCCCAATGTCAAAGCAAATCACCCTGAAAAAACAATTCATCCTGCTCAGTTTCCTATTGAACTCGTGGAGAGATGTGTTTTAGCACTTACAAATAAAAACGGATGGGTTTTAGATCCATTTTCTGGAGTTGGCTCCTCTATAATTGCATCTCTTTTAAATGAGCGAAATTCTGTTGGTATTGACAAAGAAAAGGAATATTGTGAAATAGCTGCTAAAAGAATAATTGATTTAAAAGAAGGTGTTTTGAAAACGAGACCAATTAATAAACCAATTCATGAACCCTCTGCAAATGATAAAGTAGCAAAAGTCCCTCAAGAATGGTTAAACATGGAAAGATATAATAATACAGCAAGGAAAATTAAATGAAAATTGCACAAAAATATTCTCACTTAAATGGAGAGGAATACCTTATTGTACATCATAAGGAATTGTATGATGAAATAATTTCAACTATTGAAAGTATTGATGCTGAATCATACATGACCAAGGTAAGTAAGGAGAAAACAATGAGAGGCAAGTTATTGTATAGTCCAAGGGCATTAAATAGAGCCTTTGAAGAAAAGTTTAGTCAATTAGGCTGGAATGAAAGTAGGTATAAATATTATGTAACTACACGACAAGACTTGCTAACTGAATTAATATCATTACCTTATGCAAAGCAAAAGCAATTTCTAATTGAAAATGGTATAGACCATCCCATATCATCATACAAACAAACAGACTTTGTTAAAGATCAGATTGCCGTTGAAGTTCAATTTGGGAAATACGCTTTTGTTGCATTTGACTTATTCGTTAAACACTTATTATTTTATTCTGGTGGAGTTATTAATGTTGGAATTGAAGTATTACCAACAAAAACTATGCAAGCTCAAATGAGTAGTGGAGTTGCGTATTATGAAGGAGAGGTTTATAATGTGATGAGACACGGACGGATTAATCCACCTGTTCCACTACTTATTTTAGGCATTGAATCATGAAACAACTCCTTTTTCGTGACCTCGGCACCATGGATTATCAACAGGCATGGGATTCTCAGGAAACTTTGTTTCAGGAGCTGATCAAAAACAAAGACAGTCGTTCAGATGCAGGTCATTTATTGTTTGTGGAACATCCGCATGTATATACGCTGGGAAAAAGCGGCAGCGAAACAAATCTTTTGGTGAATGAAGATTTTCTGCGCGCAAAAGGAGCTTCCTTTTACCGCATCAACCGCGGAGGCGATATCACTTATCACGGCCCCGGACAAATTGTTGGTTATCCAATAATCAATCTGGATCGTTTTGAAATTGGTGTGCGTGACTACATCTTTCGTCTGGAAGAATCTGTAATCCGCACGTTGGCACAATTTGACATCACAGCTTCGCGTCTGGAGGGAGCAACCGGCGTATGGCTCGATCCGGAAGTTAAAGGAAAATCACGGAAAATCTGCGCCATTGGTGTGCGGGCAAGCAGAGGTGTTACCATGCATGGATTTGCCTTTAATGTGAATACCGATTTGCGGTTTTATGACTATATCAATCCCTGTGGATTTACTGACCGGGGCGTTACTTCAATGGAAAAAGAGCTGGGTTCGGCACAGGATTTTGAAAAGGTGAAAACAGTTCTCAAATCAGCATTTGCAGCAGTTTTCGACAGTAAATTCCAAATAGTCTGAATAATTTTTCAGCTGAACAATAAAAAACCCTTATCTGGATTTTACCACCCTAAGAACTTCCACATTGCCTTTTTCATCCACAAGCTGTAGCAAGTAAATGCCAGCCGGAAGCTGCTGCAGATTGGTTTCAAAATGATTCTTTCCGGCAGTAGCAGTAAACTCTTGACGGATTTTCAACTGCCCTTGAATCGTAAAAATATTCATTTGCATCCTGGCCGGTCTGCTTAAGTAAAAATTCAAAGCCAGTTTTTCATGTGTTGGATTGGGATGGATGGCAGCCAAAAATGGTTTGGCCCAATTCTCGTTGAGGTCAAGCACTTTATCCACCCTCAAATCCAAAACTACTGGCAAGTGATCTGACATTTGATGCAGTGCTGTTGCTATTTCCTCCGAAACAACAGTATTTGCCGGATTGATGATGCTTCCGTTAAACCTGTTTCCATCCTGGCCAAAAGCCTGATAGGAATTCGTGACATAACGCACACTACGACTTCCCAATTTTACCTCATCGGAGATAAGGATAAAGTCGAAACGATCGTCCATGCCGCCCGAAGATGCACAACCGTTGGAGCTTGTATTGGTTGACTGGGTGTGTATTCCGGCAAATGCTAAGTTGTTGTGCCAGGAGCCGTTTTGCGAGATTGGATCAAGAAAACGCATGTCGATATTGGCATAATTGGTAATCGTCTGATAAGCTGCTTCAGCACCAGAATACACATTAAAATCGCCCATAAATAATACGTTCTCATCGGTGTAGTGCTGCTCCAAAAACTCCATCACATCAACAGCCATCACATTTCGGGTGGCAGCATCATCTGCATCGCTTCCTGCTTTTAAATGCGCCACCACACAAACTACAAAAGCCGTATCACCAAGCACCAGATCAGCTGAATTATAATACAACTCATATACATCAACATCCCTAACATATTGTTGCGCAGTATATTGCTGTTTCAATTTGAGCTTACGTGAATCATAATACAACATATTCACAATACTTGATCCAGCCTGATTGCTCACTACTGCTTTTTGATAATAATCCTTACCATCAACATTTAAAGTGTTCTGCATCAAATCGTTTTGAACAATTTGATTGGCAGAGATCTCGTTCACGGTAAAAATATCCGGTTGCACCTCATCGAGGATGGTACGCAGGTGTATATTTTTATCATCAACATTATTGTTATTATTTGTACACCAGCTTGTTACAACCCCGTAATAAAGCAAATTGTAATGCATCACCTTCAGGGTATCCTGCGCCTGTGTGAGTGTTCCGATACAAAAAATGGAAACAAAAAGTAAGATATTTCTCATGGTATTTACTTGGAGGGCAAATGTACTAAAACCAGCAAAAAGAGAGAAGAAAGAATTATCGGGCACCAAAAATAAAGCGCAGGAAAACTATCTTTGCCGGCATGAATCAGGCAGATGCAGTTTTTCGGCAAATGAATAAACTCGGAAAAGCGCGGGTTCCATTCCTGTTTGTGTTGGATTTTGAACTTCAAAAACCTTTTGTTATACCATTGAATGAAATTGATCCTCAACAAATAAGATACGCCATCAACGGCACCGGACCCGATTACGGAAAACCTGAAGAACTGCCTGAAAATTCATTTTTCCTTCCTGCCGAGGCTGACAAAAAACACTATTTACAAGCCTTTGAACAGCTGATGTTTCACCTTGGCCGGGGCGATACTTATTTGCTTAACCTCACCATGCCTGTTCCGGTAGAGACTAATCTTAAGCTGTTGCAAATTTTTGAGTACAGCCAGGCAAAATACAAACTTTGGCTGGCCGATGAATGTGTTGTTTTTTCGCCCGAGACTTTTGTGACTATTCAAAAGGAAATGATCAGCACTTTCCCGATGAAAGGAACAATAAACGCTGATTGTGAAGGTGCTGATCAGCAATTACTTGACGATCCCAAAGAAAAAGCTGAACATTATACCATTGTTGATCTGTTGCGGAATGATTTAAACAGTGTAGCAGAAAACATTCGCGTGGAAAAATTCCGGTATCTTCAAAAAGTCTTTACCTGGCAGGGAGCACTTTGGCAGACCAGCAGCAAGATCAGTGGTGAGTTGCCATCAAACTATTTGGACAAGCTTGGAAATTTATTTCAAAAATTGCTTCCGGCTGGGTCTATCTCCGGTGCACCAAAAAAACGAACCCTTGAACTCATTCAGGAATTGGAAAAATATCAAAGAGGCTATTATACCGGTGTGATGGGTGTTTTTGACGGCAAAAATCTTGATAGTGGCGTGATGATTCGCTTTGTGGAACAAACAAAAGACGGCCTGGTTTACAAGGCAGGAGGTGGAATCACGGTAAACAGCAATGCCAAAACCGAGTACGAAGAACTGTTACAAAAGGTTTATCTGCCTTTTACTTTTCAATCAGCCAAACCATAATATCGCATGACAGTCAATAAGAAATTTCCACTACTGGAAAGCATATTATTGGTGGACGGTAATTTTCCGTTGCTCGATTATCACCAGGCCAGGATGGATTTTGCTACTGAGAAACTTTTTGGAAACAGCGTAAAACACAAGCTTTGGGAATGGATCAAAGCCTCTCCGTTTCCCTTAATCGGCAGATACAAATGCAGGATACTGTATGGCAAACAAATGGGGCGACCCGATTATCAGATATATAATTATAAGCCCATTCATAAACTCCAACTCATTGAAGCCAATCTTTTGAACTACAATCTGAAATTTTCAGACCGAACAAGCCTGAATCAGTTACACCAACAAAAAAAAGAGGCAGATGATGTACTGATTGTACAAAACGATTTGCTCACCGATACAACCTATTGCAATATTGGTTTTTTTGATGGCAATGAATGGCTTACACCTGCACAACCCTTGCTCAAAGGTGTACGCAGAGCATTTCTGCTTGATCAGGGTTTAATCAAAGAAGCTGATATTGAGATATCATATCTGGATAAATTTAGTCATTTCAAATGCTTTAATGCCATGATTGGGTGGGAAGAAAGTAAAGTTGTCGAAACGGCAGCCATCCATGTGCAGCTACTTTAAAAATTAATCTAAAAAAGCTGAAAATACTTTTGTATCAAACTTTTACGATTTAATTACCTATATCAGCCAATATCTTAAAAAGCTGCTGTAGTTGAATGGGTTTTTCCAGGAAGGCAACACACCCGGCTTTTTTGGCACGTTGTTTTTCTTCAGGAAGCTGAAATGCTGAAACTGCCACAACAGGGATATGGGATTTAATGGCTGTAATAATTGCCGTTGCATCAAGCCCATTCATAACCGGCATTTTCAAATCCATAAGCACAAGATCGTAGTTTTTGGTTTTAACCAGTTCAACCGCTTCTTTTCCGTTACGTGCATGATCGATTTGCTTACAAATATTTTTAATACCTAAACGGATCAATTCAAAGTTGTCCTGCTCATCTTCAGCAATTAAAATCCTTGAAAAAGAAAGCTTAGGATTGGTTTCCTGATTCTTTTTTTGCTGAAGCAACGGGGAAACTTTTAACGGGACAGTAAAGGAAAACTCGCTTCCCTTTCCGTGTTCCGATTTTAATTGAATCCTGCCCTGCATCAATTCAACCAAGCCTTTGGCAATGCTCAATCCGAGGCCATTACCTCTGATTGCTTTTAGTTGCACTTCATCGCTTCTGTAGAATCGTTCAAATATTTTTTTCTGTTCCGATTCAGCTATTCCCATGCCGGTATCTCTGGTATAAAACAAAAGTTCGTTGTTTTGTGGTTTGCAACCAAAATTAATACTCCCTTTTTCTGTATATTTCAATGCATTCGAAATCAAGCCGGAGAGCACCTGCCTAATTTTTCCTTTATCCGCATCGATGGTAACATCCGGCAAATCAGGTATCGTCAACTCCAGCATCTTTTGCTTTGCCTCAGGTTCAAAGGTATCATACAGATCCAGCAACAAATCGCTCACATTGAACTCAAATTTTTCGACCGGCATCGTTTCTGAATCCATCCGCGAAATGGCCAGCACATCATCAATGATATGCAACAGTTGTTCGGCATTGCTGTTGATAATGCGGACAAATTTTTCCTGTTGGTCGCTGGAATAGCCCATGTCAAGAAGCTCCGAAAATCCAACAATGGCATTGAGGGGTGTGCGGATTTCATGCGAAAGATTATTCAGGAAAGCGGTTTTGAGTTTATCACTTTCTTCGGCTTTTTCTTTGGCCTGTATCAAATCCTTCTCCATCATTTTCCGGTCGGTAATATCCATGATAATTCCAATCAGTCCGCCAATCTGATTGCTGCTATCCGGAAAAGAAGATTTGGTAATAATGGCATTACGGATGGAACCATCATTAAGTTGAATAACCCGCTCCAGAATCTGTTGGTGCTCTTTTCCGCTAAAAATTGCCTGATCACTCAGATCGCGCTCCATTGGCTCTGCTTCAAATGGCAATTCATATATTTTTTTCCCAACGATATCCTTGTTTCTTACGCCATAAAAGTCTTCAAAAGCTTTATTTATTCCCAAATAAACCCCCTCACGATTCAGATAAAAAAGTGGGTTGGGGATAGAATCGAGCAATCGCTCAATAAACTTATTCTGGTTACGGATTTCTATTTCCTGTCTTTTACGCTTACTGATATCACGAACGATAATAAGTACTTCTTTTTCAGAACTTGTTACCATTCTGATATCAATCCAGGTTTGATTGTGTCCCAGTCCGATACCATGTTCAAATGACACCAACTCGTTTGTTTGCAAGGTTTTTGAAAGACTTTGCAGGAGCTTGTTAGCCAAACTGCTTGGTACTAAGGATTTTATATTTTTATACAGCATCTGATTTTCGTTCCAGCCTCTGCTGTTTGCATCCGGGCTCAAAACGACATCCACCACTACTCCGTCGGCGTTCAAGGTGCACATTATATCTGGTATTGCGCTGATAATAGCAGCATTACGCACTTGTGTTTCGCGAAGCTGTACCTTGGTCAGTTCCTGTTCGGTAATGTCTTTGGCCATTGACAAAATCCCCAGGTTACCATCCGGAAGTGTGATCACTGTTTCGAATAGTTCGAGTTTCTTTATCGCACCGCTTTTTGTGATTCCTTCAATGGTACTGTGCAGCATTTTGTTATGACGAATAGTACTCAGGTTTTCTTTCGCCTGTTTCCGGGAATGTTCGGGGACCAACACAAAGATTTGTTTTCCAATCAATTCGTGCGGCTCATATTCGTAGTACTCACATAAAGTTTGGTTCACCTCCAGTATCATTCCGTTCGTATCTTCCAGTATCGCTCCCAAAGGGGCAGCATTAAACAAATGGCGATAACGCTCTTCATTTCGACGACTTTCCAGTTCGGCGTTTTTGCGATCGGTGATATCGCGACCCAAACCAATTACAGCAGTAGGGTTGTCGTTTTCGTCAAGGACAGCTTTATTCGACCAGGCCAACCAGCGATAGCCTTTGGGAGTTCCAACCCTTTGTTCAATAAAGGCGATATGCGGAGGTACTAAAAGCTTTTTCATCTCTGCCAGGGTGGCTTCTCTGTCGTCTTCATGTATCAGGGGCATGAAATTTTTGCCAAGTATTTCTGCTTCAGATTTTTCAAAGAGCCTGCAATAGGATGGACTTACATACCGGAGCTTGTTTTCCATATCCACTTTTACTACCAGATCAGTTTGATGGGTGATCAACATCCGATATTGTGCTTCACTTTCGCGCAAGGTTTTCATCAACTCCCGATTCATCTCCTGATCCGAAAGAATTTTACCAATTAGCACATTTACAAGTGGATAAACACCAACAACGCTAAGAGAAATCACCTGAAAAACTTCTTTTTGATAAATATCCGGAAGGGTAAAAATCAGGAGCAACATGATCGAATGTACCAGCAAACCCATCAGGTAAAGCTGACCCAGACTAAAAGTCTTTAAATCCTTGTGGAGCTTGTACATATAAAAACCCAATCCAACTATAAAAGCTGATGCTACGGTAAGCACACCCATTAGAGTGCCAGTGCCACCAACTACAAAAATCCTGTATGCAGAAGCAATCAAGCCCGAAATCAAACCCGAAACCGGTCCGAAAAATGCCGTTGCCAGACTCACAACCAATGTACGTCCGTCAAAAATTATTCCCTCAGTAAGCACAAAAGGATAGATCATGCCAATTACTGCAGCCAACCCGAACAGCATCCCCTGCAGTACCTTGCCATTCAGTTTTGCGCGACTATACCGCAAATCAATAAAACCCGATAATACGCTAATAGCAACTAAAACACTCAGATTGTAAACCAAATCGATCAAAAACATAAGCAAATATACTGCAATTATGCCCCATTATACACTTGCAGACACAGAAATCAATAACTTATCCACCAAATGACTGCTGATTAAAAATGAACTAACTTTGCTTAAATTTTACCCCTATGATTTTTGGCATTGGCAACGACATCATTGAAGTGAACCGAATGGAACGGCAGCTCACTAATAGCACAAGTTTAAAAGAGAAACTTTTTACCTTACGCGAACAGGCCTATGCCGATGACAAAGTCAGCAAATATCAACATTATGCAGCCCGCTTTGCCGCCAAAGAAGCTTTTTTTAAGGCACTTGGAACAGGCTATCGTTATGGCATGGCTTTTCACGAGATAGAAGTGCTCAAAGACGAACTGGGCAAACCAATAATTCACCTGCATGGGAAAGTGAAGGAATTCATCGAAAAACAGCAGATAAAACATATTCACCTCAGCATTTCGCATGTAAAAGAAATGGCCAGTGCTTTTGTGGTACTCGAGAAGTAGCTTTTAATCAGCCAGTTCAACCACTACCGGACAATGATCAGAATGCTTTACATCAGGCAGTATGGAGGCAGATTTTAATGCCGGAAGCAGATTTTCTGACAGCATATGATAATCGATACGCCAGCCTTTATTATTAGCGCGGGCATTGGCACGATAGCTCCACCAACTGTAATTGTGCGGTGCTTTGTTCACCTCTCTGAAACTATCGATAAACCCCTGTTCCAAAAAACCCGTCATCCATTCGCGCTCTTCGGGTAAAAAACCTGAAACAGTGGCATTACGCACCGGATCATGGATATCGATAGCCTGATGACAGATGTTATAATCTCCCGAAAGAATCAGCTTGGGACGTTCTTTTCTAAGGTTTAGCACATAATCCTGAAAGTCGTTCAGCCATTGCATCTTAAAAGCCTGACGCTCGTCGCCGCTGCTTCCCGAAGGATGGTAAATACTTACCACACTCAGCTCCCCAAAATCGGCACGCAAAAACCTGCCCTCATTATCATATTGCGGCAAATTCATGCCGTAAATCACATTATCCGGTTGAATTCTCGAAAGCAAGGCCGTTCCGCTATATCCCTTTTTTTGGGCCGGAAACCAAAAATGATGATAGCCCAGGGCTTCAAAATCCATCAAAGGGATTTGTTCGTGCATGGCTTTAATTTCCTGAAGGCAAATCACATCCGGCACTTCTGTTTTGAGCCAGTTGAGAAAGCCTTTGTTGATGGCTGCTCTGATGCCGTTTACGTTATAGCTGATGATTTTCATTATTGTTGTGTTAGGCTGCGAAGATAATAAAAGGATTGTTTTTAACCAGATACGCCAATCGAACGAGCGGAGGCAAACTCTTAGTTGCCAGAATGAAAGCAATTTGATAATTTCGCCCCTTTAAATCAAAACCTTTTGAAAGCTGAAATCCTTTTACGTCGATTTTTACGCTGGCGCAGCAATCATATCAGCGACAAGCAATGGATGTATGTCCTCAGTGTTGTTGTGGGCATCCTGGCAGGATTATCAGCCATCATCATTAAACATGCTGCCCATCTGATAAAGGATTTACTAACAAGCGGTTTTACCAGTCAATACGAAAACTATTTCTATTTCATCTACCCCACCGTTGGGATTTTTCTGGTGATTGTTTTCATGCGGTATATTGTGCGGCAGGACATTGGCCACGGCATTCCCGGGGTATTGTATGCCATCAGCCGCAAAAACGGCATCATCAAAAGGCACAACACCTTTTCGGCTATCATCACCAGTGCTTTTACGGTTGGATTTGGAGGTTCGGTAGGGCTGGAGGGGCCAACCGTTTCGACAGGTGCAGCCATCGGATCAAATCTGGGACAGCTGCTTCGGCTCAATTTCAAGCAGATCACCCTGATGATCAGCCTTTCGAGTGCCGCTGCCATGGCAGCTATTTTTCAGTCGCCCATTGCCGGGATTGTTTTTGCACTGGAAGTAATCATGATTGATCTTTCAATGGCATCACTGGTGCCACTCTTGATAGCCTCGCTTACAGCCGTACTGACTTCCTATTTTATGATGGGACAGGCAGTTATGTATCCCATTGAGTTGCACGAGACTTTTGACCCCAGTAATACTGTTTATTACATGGCCCTCGGTGTTTTGGCAGGCCTCATTTCAGCCTATTTTACTCGGGTTTATATCCTTACGGAAAACTTTTTTAAACGTTTCGAAAGTATGTGGAAACGTTTTCTGATTGGCAGTGTGCTGCTCGGTGTATTGATTTTCTTCTTTCCGGCACTTTATGGCGAAGGTTATGAAGCCATTAACCAAAGTTTGCAGGGCGATTATAGTGCCCTGTACAACAACAGTATTTTCTTCCCCTACAAAGATATTGGCTGGGTGATTTTTTTACTTTTCGTGGCCGTGATTCTGGTGAAGGCATTTGCAACAGCCTTTACTTTTGGAGCCGGAGGTGTGGGAGGCGTTTTTGCTCCAGCCCTTTTTATTGGTGCCTTCACGGGCTTGTTTTTTGCTTTGTTTACGAATCAATTGGGATTAGGCGATTTGCATCCCGGGAAATTTGCACTGGTTGGCATGGCAGGCATGATTGCCGGCATCCTTCATGCACCGCTTACAGGTATTTTTCTGATTGCCGAAATCACCAACGGCTACACCCTTTTTGTGCCGCTGATGATCGTGAGTACCATCGCATTTGCAACCGTTAAAGTATTCAACACCAATTCGGTTTACACCTATCAACTGGCAGAGCGTGGAGAATTACTTACCCATAATAAAGACCGCAGCATATTGAATATGATGAGTCTGCGCAGGCTTGTCGAGACGAATTTTAGTGTGATAAGACCCGGCACTACCTTACGCGATTTGGTTGGCATCATTGCGCAGTCCAAACGAAATATTTTTCCGGTGGTGGATGAGGATGAAAGCTTTTTGGGTCATATCCTGATGGATGATGTGCGCAATATTATGTTTGATACGGATCTTTACGATACTACTGTTGAAAACCTGATGGTGATGCCTAAGTATATCATCGACCCCGGCGAGCCCATGGCCGAAGTGGCCCGTAAGTTTCAGGAATCGGGCAAGTATAATATTCCCGTGGTTCATAAAGGACGCTACCTGGGTTATGTGTCGCGCGCCAATGTGTTTTCGACTTATCGTAAAAAACTGAGTGAGATTTCGGATGATTAGGGAAAGGTTTATGGGTATAAGGGTATCTGAGCTGACAGCTCTTAAGCAAACAGGATCACTATTCTTCAATACCGGTTCAAAAGCAATAGATTTGTGCAAAACAAAACAATTTGGTTCTGATGGATGCCATGATGCCTGAACTTTCGGGCTTTGAAGCCACACACGAAATAAAGAAATGCGGTCTGGCAATTCCGGTTGTTATGCTTACCGATTATGCCACTCCTGCATCCATCCGCGAAGCTGTAAGCACTGGCTGCAACAACTATCTTGCAATACCATAAATAAAAGCCTGCTTTACGCCTATATCCAAAAATGGCTGATTGGGTTTTCCTGAATATACCCACTTTTCATTGCGTCCTCTCCTTTTCAACTCACCTTTTTTTATTTGGCCTTAGCTGATACAAATCCAGGCCAAATTGAAGCCTAACTTAAAGAATTGACCAAACATTTTTCCACCAGAGCTCAAACACAAGCAATCATTTACCAAAGCCAAAATCCAAGCGATGATATCAAAAAAGTACTCAACAACAAAACAAAAGAAATCCTTGTGGTTCAAAGAGGATCGCGTCTGCTTTCTGATCGGGTTTCCAGAAAGTTCATGATAAACGAACTGGTTTACGAAGGCCAGACTCCTTTAATCATTCTGCCCGAAGCGACAGATAAATAGCCAAATAACTACTATTCTGCATTCTACATTATTTTTTGAGGGATTCTTCTTAAAAATCCATCCGGGCAATAAATAGAACAAGATCGAAAATCCAGCCTCGAAAAATTCAAAATTTCGCTAAGTCACTTTTTTGCTATTTAAGAAATCACCCTATTTCCTTAACTAACTTTTTTCATATTTAAGTTTTTATGTCATTTTCTTAACTACGCAGGTTTTTAGTTAAGGTTTTTGAATTAAGCTTAATTCTCAAAAAATTTTCCTGTCAGATGATGCAAGAGATAAGTATGAGAAGATTTTCTATACAACTGATCATGATTTTCCCGTTACCGACTGCCAAATTATGCTATCGAAAATCATAAAATCAGAACTATTTTAACGCTTGTATGGCAAAATTTCCCTTTAGAATGATTCTAAATTGTAATTTCAAACCCACTACACACACCCTACCAATTTCATACAGAATTAAAGATGCTGAGATTTATGCACTACATTATTTCTCTTATCATTTGATTATCTTAATGTTATGAATCTTTATAACGCTACATATAAATTTACTACTTCCAACAAACGGAAACATCATATTAATTTAATGTTAATTAGTCTTTACATTTGACTTCGCATAACCTCAATTCAAATTCAGCTTATGTTCACCTTTAAACACGCCAACAAATCCATCGAACTGATCGAACGTTTTATGGACAAAATTGATCAGGGTGTGCTCATTTTTCAGGAAGGAGTTAAAAATTACCTGTATGAAAATAAGGAAAATTTTGCCGACAACCTAAAAACCCTGTCCACCCTCGAAACGGAAGCCGACATCATAAAACGTAAAATAGAAAACATGCTCTATACGCAATCGCTGATGCCGCAACTCAGAGGCGATATCATGCGTTTGCTTGAGGATCTCGATAATTTTATCGATCTCACCAAAACAAATTTGTTTCAGTTTGATGTTGAGATTCCATTTATTCCATCGATGCTGCACAACGATATGATCAAGCTGACTGAGCTTTCTGTTTTGGCTGCTGAAACAGTGATTCCGGCTGCCCGCGCCTACTTCCGCGATCCGGAATCAATCAAGGAAAAAATACATCGTGTTTACTTGTATGAACAGGAAGCAGACAAATTAGCCGACAGCATCAAAAGAAAAGTATTTCAGGATATGCCAACACTTAAGTTAAGCGAAAAATTTCACCTCAGATATTTTACCCTGCATATTGAAAACCTATCAGACGCAGCCGAACGAGCAGCCGATCTGCTAACCATAATGGCTATTAAAAGAACAATCTAATTTGTAACACATAACGATTTGCTTTTCTTATTTTATATATCAGGAGGTTTATTTCTGGGCTGGTCGCTGGGAAGCAATGACGCTGCCAATATTTTTGGTTCGGCAGTGGGAGCAAAAATGGTAAGCTTCAAACGCGCTGCCTGGATTGCCAGCATATTTGTAATAATAGGTGCGGTTTTTCAAGGCAAAGGAGGTGCCGAAACGCTCAATGCATTAGGTGCAGTGGATGCTTTGGCCGGCGGTTTCACCGTTACGGTTTCAGCAGCACTTACTGTATTTTTGATGACCCGAAAAGCCCTTCCTGTTTCTACCAGCCAGGCAGTTGTTGGAGGGATTATCGGCTGGACACTCTTCACCGGAAACGAACCTGATCAGAATACTTTGTGGAAAATCGTTTCAACCTGGGTTAGCGGACCCATTCTGGGAGCCCTCTTTGCAGCCTTGCTTTATAAATTGATGCGATTTGTGCTCCGAAAATCAAAAATTCATGTCATAAAACTGGATGCATTGATTCGTATCAGCCTGATACTGGCCGGTGCATTTGGTGCTTATAGTTTAGGAGCCAACAACATTGCCAATATCATGGGTGTATTCATTTCTGCGGCTCCGGATGTGATGATAGATTTTGGGCTGTTTACATTGGATGGCGTACAGCTTTTGTTTCTGATTGGTGGCCTCGCTATAGCTGTTGGCATTTTCACTTACAGCGAGAGGGTGATGAACACCATTGGCAATGGCATTTTATCTCTTTCGGCAGAAGCAGCCATTGTGGTAGTGCTTTCGCAGGCACTAGTGCTTTTTCTATTTTCATCGGCATCACTGTCAGATTTTTTGAACAGTATTGGTTTGCCTGCCCTTCCTTTGGTTCCGGTTTCAAGTACACAAGTTGTGATTGGATCGGTGCTGGGTATTGGACTGATAAAAGGAACACAAGAAATAAAAACACGTGTTTTGGCTAGTGTTGCTATGGGTTGGATTACTACTCCTATTGCTGCCGGAATCATCACCTATTTCTCACTCTTCTTTATCCAAAATGTATTCAACCTCCAGGTAAGCAGTCTAACACAGGCTTCACAACCCTTTACAGAACGTATTGCTTCCTCCAACAATGGTTTGATCGAATACGACCTCATTATTCCTGGAATCATCGTATTTTTTGCATTGATAATCAGCGTTTTAATTTATATCGTATTTTACCAGCAACGCAAACGACTTAAGACCGAAAATCAACTCCTGTCTCAGCAAAACGAATCCTATAACGCACAAAAGGCTCTTACCGATCTTGAGATTACCGCCATTCAAAATGAAAAGGAAAACTTAAGACGAAAACTTGAAAGCAAAAGGAAAGAATTTATTGATGCTGCACTTAATCTGAGCGAGCAGCGCGAGTTTCTGGAAACTATCCTCAATGAAATTAACAGCACCAGACAAATTGAAGATGGCAATAAGGTTCCTCAAAAACTACTGGCACTCGAAAACCTGATCAAACAACGCATGTCGTTCAAAAGCGAAAAGGAAGACTTTTATGGTCAGATCGAACAGGTTCATCATGATTTCCTGCAAAAACTTGAAACATCCTTTCCTGATTTAACAGACAACGAAAAACGGCTTGCAGCCATGCTGCGCCTGAGTTTGCCCGGTAAAGAAATTGCCACACTTATGAATATCTCTCCAAAAAGTGTTGAGATAGCCCGCTACAGACTTAAAAAGAAACTTGGTCTTTCAAAAGACGAAAACCTGATAAACTTTATTAATAATCTTTAAACCAAATGCTATGAAAAAATTATGCATGTTTTTAGCCATTTTGTTCGGTTTTGGAATCGCAACAGCTATGGCTCAATCTTTCAAGGTTACCGGCAAGGTGTTATCTTCCGAAGACGGAAAAGCACTTGCCGATGTAACTGTGAGGCTCAAAGGAGCAATTGCCGCCACCACAACGGCTGCCGATGGAACCTACACCATCGAAGTGAATCCGCAATCTACCAACACATTGATTTTTAACCATCCTGATCATGATGAAATTGAGTTGTTTCTGAATGGAAAAAACACACTCGATGTAGAAATGGTAAGCAACATCCGTTACAATCAATATGGGGTTAAAGTAAACCGAAACCCACTCTTTGCCGAAGAGAGAAATGGTATCCTTGTGCTGGAAAGCACAAAACAGGATTACCGTATTTGGTTTGATGTGCGGGTACAGGCTGATGGAGCCATGTTTTTTGGCGAACCCATGAATCCTATTGGCAACGGTACTTCCATCCGAAGAGCACGTTTCGCAGTAAAAACAGAATTTGCCACAAATTGGTATGCCGAGTTCGATCTCGACATTTCAAACTCAGAGCTTGAGCTCAAAGATGCTTATCTGGCTTATAATTTCAATGAAGGATTTCAGGTAAAAGTTGGTCATTACAAAGAAGGCTTCTCGATGGAGCGTACGACCACTTCACGTTACCTCACCTTTATTGAACGTGCCAATGTGGTGAATGCTCTGGCACCTTCTCGCCATGTAGGTCTGTCGGCAAATTATCAGTACAACTGGTTGAATTTGAACGGAGGAGTTTACTTCCAGACCGTTGGCGATCCTGAGGAGCGTTTGTTCTCAAAAGATAACAACAAAGATTTCGGAACAGATGAAGGTGTTTCGTGGACCGGAAAAGTAGTAGCCATGCCATTTTATAATGACTACACTAAAGGAATTCATCTGGGAGCAGCTGCCTCTTACCGCACCCCAAAAACTGATGCTGAATCGCCTGGAACACTTCGTTACAGCACCCGTTCGCTGTCCAGTATTAACCGCAAAAAGTATATCGATACTGATTTGATCCCCTATGTAGATCACACTGTTCTAACCAATTTTGAACTGGCAGCATACTATCGTAATTTCCGCTTTCAGAGTGAGTATATGATGAGTGATGTTACTCAAAAAGATGATTTGGGCACGCATCATTTTGATGGCTTTTATGCTTTTGGTAGTTGGCTCATCTTTGGTGGACAATATCAATACAATACTCGCGATGCTGAATTTACACAGGTAGCACGTGGCAAAAGCTGGGGCGATCTGGAGCTTGCCTTAAGGTACGACTACCTGAGCCTCAACAGCGGATTTGATAAGATTATGGGAGGTGCTGGCGAAGGCATTACGGTTGCCTTAAATTATTACGTTAATAACAATGTTAAGATAATGCTCAACTATGCTTATCTGAATCATGATCGCTATGCTTCGGGAAAGGGTAAGTTGTATGTTGGCCACGATGCTAATGGCGACCTCACCCGCGATCCGGCTGCCGTGGTAGAAGCCGAAGGAAAAGCTGGCGAAAAATACAATATGATTGCCATCCGGTTCGAAGTAGCTTTCTAAACAAATCACTAATCAAAAAAAATACTACACATGAAAACAAAAAGTTTAATTCTTATGGTCGTCCTGATGGGAATCTTTTTCACAGGATGTCTGAAAGACGAAGTATTTCAGGGGCCACCCAGTGTGAGCGACCTGACAATAACCCCACAAGCTCCTTCAGAAAATGAAGCAGTAATGGTTAGCGTAAAAGTTACCGACCTGAATGGCGTACAAAGCGTTAGCCTGTTTTATACCCCCGGGGCAGAAGCCATGACAAAAGTGGACATGATAGCAAACGGTGAAACTTATACCGCGAATATCCCCGGACAAGCTTCAGATGTTACCGTAAACTATTATGTGGCTGCCACTAACGTTAACGGACAAACGACCTACTTCCCCGAAGGTGCACCTCAAACTACGGCCAGTTATACCGTTGGTGCCCCACTCATCGTGATGAACGAGATCTATTCGCGAGGAACACCAGCCGATCCCGACTGGGTAGAGATTTACAATGCTTCTGATATCGCTGTTGACATTTCAGGCTATCTCATTTATGATAGTGGCGGACAATCTGGCTCGAAACCTAAAAAAGCTTTCCCTGAAGGCTCTGTGATTCCAGCTAAGGGTTTTTTGGTAATTGTAACCGACACAGATGATGCATCAGGATTTGGCATTTCAAGTGGTGGCGAAGAACTTTGGCTCGAAAACGCAAGCGGCAACCTGATTGACAATGTGAACTGCCTGGCAATGGAGCCCACACAATCCTACGGCCGCAATCCCGATGGAAGCAATAACTGGGAATTGCTCAATACCATCACCAAAGGCACTCCCAACAGCACTTCTGATCCTGTTGCTATCGTAAAAATGAACGAAATCTACAGTAGAGGCAATGCAGAAAATCCTGACTGGATTGAAATCTACAACACCTCAGATTTTGAAGCTGATATCAGTGGATTCAAAATTTATGACAGCGGCGGTCAAAGCGGCAGCAAACCCAAAAAGGAAATTCCTGCCGGAACGATCATTCCTGCACATGGCTGGACTGTGATTGTTGTTGACACCGAAGACGAAAGCGGTTTTGGCCTATCAAGTGGTGGTGAGGACGTTTGGCTCGAAAATGTAGCCGGAGAAATCATTGACAACATCAGCTTCCCTGCGCTGGAAGAAACACAGTCGTATGGCCGCTATCCCGATGGCGACAACAACCTGCAAATACTTTATGTTGTTACTCCTGGCACTGCCAACGACAACACTATGCCTCCTGCCGGTGTGGTGGTGATGAACGAAATCTACTCGCGCGGAACAAACGAAAATCCTGATTGGATCGAGATTTACAATGCCGGAGAATCAACTATTAACCTAACCGGATATAAAATTTACGACAGCGGCGGTCAAAGTGGCAGCAAACCTAAAAAAGAATTCCCCGAAGGAACCTCAATCACTCCCGGAGCCTTTTATGTGATTGTTGTTGACACTGAAGACGAAAGTGGCTTTGGCCTCTCCAGTGGTGGAGAAGAAGTCTGGTTCGAAAATCCAGCTGGTGATATTGTTGACAATGTAGTTTTCCCGGCTATGGAAGAAACCCAATCCTATGGCCGTTATCCCGACGGAACCGACAGCTGGCAACTGCTTCATACAATAACTCCCGGAGCTGCCAACGACAATACCATGCCTCCTCCATCAGTAAGCATACTGATGAATGAAGCCTATTCAAAAGGTACTGTTGAAAATCCTGACTGGATAGAAATCTACAATACTACTGATGCAGCAATTGATCTTACCGGTTTCAAAATCTATGATAATGGTGGCCAAAGTGGCTCAAAACCTAAAAAAGAATTTGAAGCAGGGACTGTAATTCCGGCTAATGGTTTTTATGTGATTGTGGTAGATACCGAGGATGAAAGCGGTTTCGGATTAGGAAGCGGTGGCGACGAGGTATGGCTCGAAAATGCTAACGGACAAATCATCGACAACATCAGTTTTGGTGCCATGGACGAAACACAATCCTATGGCCGTAAACCCGATGGATCGGATAATTTTGTGATATTCACCGAAATTACCAGAGGAAGCTCAAACAACGATGCCGGCACTTTGCCCTAACTAGCTTTGTTTATAGCTGACCAGCCGCATTGGGCTGGTCAGTTTCCTTGTTGTATCATATTTAACATCCTGTAATAATAGGTTGCTTATAATTTTCATACTAAATGAAACACCATGACTAAAGAAAAAATCGAAATTGGCGAATTATCTAAACCACGCTTTGAGTTCAGGTCTTTTGGACAAAACTTTGATGAGGCTCACCAGCGAATGGAAAAACTTTCTGCTCCCGTTCCTGAAAAAGTAAAAGAACGACATTCCGACGAAATCTATATCCTTTCGCGTACCAACGACATCAACAACACTAAGATTCGCGATGGCAAAATGGATATCAAAACCTTTGTGCAAAGCATTGATGGTCTCGAACAATGGAATCCCCTGATGAAAGGCGAATTTCCAATGGCTGTAAAAATATTGACCAAAGAAGTATTTCCTGCCTTTCGGGTAGAAATTCCAAGCCTGTATCAAGATGTTTATACAGTGGAAGAATTTTTGGATCTCATCAATATCCATCCTAATCTGCAAGCCGTTAAAGTACATAAACATCGGTTTGCTTACATGGTTAACGACACCATCTGCGAATACGGCATCGTAACCATTAACGATGCTAAAGTTATGACAATCAATTCTGAATCAACGGAAATTGATGACATCAAAAAAACCATCAAAGACCTGGGCCTCGTAGGTGTTGAAAACATCAATTACCTACAGGCCATCAAACGTGTTATTGGCATGATTAACAAACCCTTAGCAAAAGTATAAAATGGCAAAAGAAATTGAACGCAAATTTCTGGTGCAAGGCAATTTTAAGCCTTTCAGCAAAAAATCAACCCGTATTGTGCAGGGATATCTTTCTTCTGTTCCTGAACGTACCGTAAGGGTACGCATCAAAGGCGAAAAAGGTTTTATTACCATCAAAGGTATCGGCAGTGCTTCGGGTGCCAGCCGTTACGAATGGGAAAAAGAAATTCCGGTGGCAGAGGTGAAAGAGCTGCTGCAAATCTGCGAACCCGGCGTAATTGATAAAACACGCTATTTGGTGGATGCCGGTAAACACACTTTTGAAGTTGATGAGTTTTATGGCGACAATCAGGGTCTTATCGTTGCCGAAGTGGAGCTTTCGGCCGAAGATGAATCATTTGAAAAACCCGAATGGCTCGGAGAAGAGGTGACCGGTGATGCGCGTTATTACAACTCTATGTTGATGAAAAATCCTTATTCTAAATGGTGATAGAAGGTTGCAGGCAAACAGTGCTTTAATTCCTGTTTGCCTGTATTTTTTTTGCTTATACAGCTTATGTTTGAACGATTGAATTTACAGTTGCAATGGAAAACACAGCCGAAAAAAAAACCAAAACCTACGATGTACTCGATATGCACAATTACCGTATCGAGAAATTACCCAAAAGAAGTAAATCGAAAATTGAGCGAAGCCTTGCCATTGCAGGTATTCCGCTTTCGATTCTGGCTTTTATCTATTTTGGCTTTTTTGCTCATATCTCCTTTTTATACGATTTTGACCCTGCCAGTCTGGTTGCCGCCAAAGCCAAGGCAGCATACGATCTGCTTGGTTTTGAGGGTTTTATCCGTTCCAACCATTTAATGCTTGCCATTTTTATGGGTGCCATCATCTTGTGGATTACAGAGGCTATCCCCAATTACCTCACCTCGCTTATCCTGATCATCAGCCTTGTGCTAACCGGTGTTTTGCCCGAAAAAGAAGCCTATGCACAATTGGGTCATCCGGTTATGTGGCTCAATATCATGTCGTTTGTGTTGGCCAGCATGTTAGTAAAAACCGGAGTAGCCAAACGCATTGCCTTGTGGTTTATCCTGCGATTTGGTAAAAATGCCGGCACCATCTTCATCAGTTTTATTGTGATCAATGTAATCCTGTCGGCATTTATTTCGGCCACCACTGCCAAAGCAGCTATTTTGCTGCCCATTTTTATGGTGATCGCAGCCATCTATGGTGCCCGAAGTGGTGACGGCAAAAACAATTTTGGCCGAAGCATCGTTTTGCAAAATCTGCTCGACATCAATCTGGGAGCAGGAGCTTTTGTTACCGGTTCGGGGGCTAACCTTTTAGCTGCTGCTCTGATTGGAGGTGCCATTGGAGGCAATATTTACTTCTCTGACTGGATGATGGCTATGTTTCCGGTAATGGTTGGATTGATGTTTATTGGCTATTGGCTGGCCATGAAAGTTTATTTCCCGCTAAGTCCGGACGAACGCATCCCGCAAATTGAAGGCGGTATGCAACGCCTGCGTCAGGAATATGAAAAACTGGGAAAAATCAATGGAGAAGAAATTCGTTCGATCATTATCTTCCTTGCCATCCTGGGATTTTGGGCAACCGACAGATTGCACGGCATAAGTGCAACAGCCGTAGCTTTTGTAGGTGCTATAGTGGCTTTGCTTCCTCGAATTGGGGTTGTAAAATGGAACGATGTGGACATCCCGTGGCACCTGATGCTTTTTTCGGCAGGTGCCTATACGCTGGGATCAGGGTTTTCGATAACAGACCTGCCATCCATTTCGGTTAATGCATTTTTCGATCATTTGGGAATTGGCGATCATACCCATTTCTGGCTGCTTTATCTGCTGCTCACCGGCGTGATGATTTTTAGCGCACTTATTTTTCAATCCAAAACCATGCGCACCATGATTTTTATCCCCATTGCCATTGGGGTAGCCAATCGCTTTGGCTACGATGTGATTAGCCTGGCTTTGCCCACCGCATTTATGATCGAGCATGTGTATGTGCTGCCTTTTAACAGCAAACCGGCAGCACTACTTTTCGAAACAGATATGTACAGTTACACCGATGCCTTCAAATTTGGTTTTAGCATGATGCTGATTGCCTATCTGCTGATCATTTTTGCCGGCGAAACCTGGTTCCGTTTCCTGGGTATCACTCCCAATGGCGTTTTCGGAATTTTTTAAATCCCGTTTACTCAAAACAAAGCTATGATTGATGATCAGGTAAAAATACACAACAAATTTTCAGTTGAACTTAAACTAGGTTTTACCACCAGACGAAAACAAAAACGCAACGATTTTGTGGTAAACACCTGGATTTTTATTCCAAACAGCCTGGATATCAACCCTTACACTTACGAGAAAAAAGATTTTTATAAAGACTTGAAATCCAACATCCGACTGATCACTCCGGTGTATTTGCTTCGCGATATTATTCAGGATTCTAACAGCCCGATCAATCTGCTCGAAACTGCCCTCAACACCGTAGCCAGCGACCCAAGCCGCACCAATATCAATAAATACGAATACCACATCAAGATGTTCGTTTCGATAGTTAAAAGTGCTATCCGCAACGAAACCAATCACATACTGACAAACAAAATTGATGAAGACAAGGATTTTTTGATTGACACTTTTGTGAGTAATATTCGCAAATTAACAAGTTCGTACCGCGATCTGAGGCGAATCATCAATGTGCCAACCATTGAAACTAATTTGCTCAATTTCTATCATTTTGGTGATATTTTTATGAGCAATCTGATTGAGCAACACGCTTTTATATTGCTCGACAACCTAAGCCACACAGACAAAAGGAAACAATCTCCTGCCCGTAACCTGCTGATTAAATTGATTAAAATAGAAAGAGGTTACAAAACTTCAAAAGATATTCCCATAACCGAAAACCAGAAAGCCAAAAAAAACCGTGAACTGGTATATCAGTTCAATCTCCTGAAAAAATACGCCGAAAATGTACTTTTTCTCACGGCTCGTCGCAAAAAGGACGGCATCTTAAAGGAACAAATCTTTCTGAGTCTGGCGGCTGGCATCTCAATGGTTTTTGCTACAGCAATTGCCTTTTCCTTTCAAAAAACTTACGGTAATTTTACCATGCCATTCTTTGTTGCCCTGGTGGTGAGTTATATGCTCAAAGATCGTATCAAGGAGTTGGGAAGATACTATTTTGCACACAAATTGGGGAAAAGCTATTTCGATCACAAAACACATATCGCACTCAACAACAACAATATAGGATGGAGCAAAGAAGCCGTGGATTTCATACCTGAAAAAAACACGCCCGAAGAAGTGATTCGCATTCGCAACCGGTCGCCCATACTCGAAGCCGATAACCGCAACAATAACGAAAAAATCCTGCTCTACAGAAAACGTGTCCGTCTGAACAGAAGAAACCTGGATAAATGTGGCGTTTATCAGGTAACCGGAATTCATGATATACTGCGTTTCAACGTGTTCAATTTCACTCAAAAAATGGACAATCCGGAGGTACCACTTTATTCGCTGGGCCAAAACAATGAAGTCATCAGGCTCAAAGGCGAAAAAATTTATTACCTCAATCTCATCATGCAGTTCCGCTTCGAAGAACAACTCGAATACAGACGGTACCGGCTGGTTTTGAATCGAAGTGGTATCAAGCAGGTCGAATCGCTCCATAAACCAGATTTACAGGCCTTTTAAATCATAATCCGATTAAAAAATGAATGCCATTCTTAAACTGTTAATTGCATCTGTTTTGCTATGTGTTTACCACTTTTCATTGGCTCAACAACAATTTGATATTGATCCGATACAACTGGGACAGATCTCTTCCGCTTTGCGCGAAACTTCCGGAATCGCTGTAACAGAAAGCAATACAATCTGGTCGCATAACGATTCGGGTAACAGCAACGAGATTTTCTGCATGGACACGAATGGCGTTGTTCTGCGCTCAATCACTATAACTAATGCTGAAAATGTGGACTGGGAAGATATGACGCTTGATGCTGCCGGAAACCTCTACATCAATGATGCCGGCAACAACAACAACGACCGCCACGACCTGAAAATTCTGAAAATTCCTGATCCAGATCAAATTGATGGCAATGCAATTGAAGCCGAAATTATCTCGTTTGTGTTGGAAGACCAAACGGCATTTCCACCGGCACAAAACAACCAAAACTTTGATATTGAAGCCATTGCATACAAATTTGGCTATCTCTATTTATTCACCAAAAACCGCAGCACACCACAAAACGGCTGGTGCAAAATGTATCGCCTTCCTGCCGCTGCAGGACAGTTTACGGCTAGTCTTCAGGACAGTGTTTTTCTGGGAACAAACAACGCTGATGCCCGGGTAACTGCTGCTGATATCAACCATCAAACCAGTGAATTAGTGCTACTTACTGCTAATCGAATCATTTCCTTTACCAATGCAACAGGCGATCGTTTTCTGGATGGAGTAAAAAACTATTACGCTTTCACTTCTGAAATGGGCCAGATTGAAGCCATACAGTTTGTTGAAAACCGAAGACTTTATATCACCGAAGAAGGTTCGTCTTCAAATCCAGGTTATCTTTATCGCGTCGATCTGGGTACTATCAACGGATTAAATGATCATTCGTTTAACAGATATTTTCAAATTTTTCCAAATCCCGCATCGGGAAGTTTTAACCTGAAAACAATTTTGCCAGGCACCCATAAAACTCTGATTTATAGCATTGACGGGCAATTGGCTGGTGAATTGAACTTTAATGCGAACGAAACGATAAGCAGCTTCACCCTAAAACCAGGATTATACCTGATTCAGGTGAATCTACAAGGTAAAACATTTCAGGAAAAATTGATCATTAATTGATAATCCAAGCGAATCTACTTCAGGTTGCGAATAGCTTTCATCACCGGATCAAAGATTTTTTCGTACACCGTCTCGATACTCCCGTCACCATCAATTGTTATCACCTGATTGTGATTGTGATAAAAATCCAGTACAGGTTCGGTGCGCTTCTGATGTTCTTCGAGCCTTGCGACAATGGTTGTTGTTTCGCTGTCATAAGGCATTCGTTCAGCGGTTTTGGCTCGGGCATCAAGCCGTTTAATTAATTCTAATACAGGTACTTGCAAATTTATCACAGTGGTGATTGCCGTGCCCTGCTTTTTGAGAATGCCATCTAAAATGTAAGCCTGCACCAAAGTTCTGGGATAGCCTTTGAACACATAACCTCTGCTCCGGCCATCATTTTGCTTGAGTTTCTTTTCGATCAGGCGAACCACAATTTCATCAGGCACCAGCAATCCGGCTTTCAGAAAAGGCTCAATCTTTTCGGCCAATGCGCCGCCTGATTTCACTTCTTCATGCAATAAACTTCCGGTTGAAATCACATGCAAATTAAAAGCTTTGGCCAGTCGTGCAGCCTGAGTGGCACGTCCGGAGCCGGGATAACCAAACATGATGATATTGGCAGGGCGTTTTCTGAGCTCTTCAGCAATATGTTTATCAATCTGTTCAAAAACCTCCTCCGTTGTGCCGTTTCCATCAATGGTGGTTGCAATGCCCGAATCTGTATAAAACTCAAGCAAAGGAAATGTCTTCTGATGATATTCCTGAAGCCTTCGCTTGATGACTTTTTCATTGTCATCAGCTCTGTTTTGTTCGCTCGCTCGCTGAAGCAAACGTTTTGTACATACCTCGTCAGATACATTCAGGATAAAAATTCGCGATAGAACCGTTTGAAGCCGGGTGAACAAACCATCCAGAATAAAAGCCTGAACATAAGTGCGCGGGAAGCCGTCGAATAGAAATCCTTCACCATGCTTCTGACTTTGTATTGCTTTTTCAATGATTTGTACAATAATTTCATCATCAACCAAGCCGCCAGACTCAATAATATGCCTGGCTTTCAAGCCAAGTGAAGTACCTTCATTAATTTCATTTCGCAAGGCTTCACCCGTTGAAATATAAGTTAAATTATATCGGGTCATTAACAGATCAGACTGTGTGCCTTTGCCCGCTCCCGGAGGTCCAAAAAGAATCAGATTTAGCATTGTAAAAATCTTTAGTATTCATCACGAAAAAACAATGCAATTTACTAATTTTATTGGCATAACCGGCTTATCAAATAGATTTTAATTGAAAATTATCAGCTTGATAATGAAACCTAAAACATCTCTCATTAAAATCTTGACAAGAATTAAATAATATAATCTATTATTACATTATTATAATTATATATTAAATCATTAAATATGATTTTTTAAAACTCCTTAAGCTTCACATGGACGCACCTCTTTTCCATCACGATACTTTGCAAAACGTCCGGCATATTTTGCATGTACCTGGTCATGGCGATCCCATGGCCAACCGCCAAACTGTGTTTGCTGAAAATCATAAAACGTCTGCCGCAACTCGGCTTCAGTGTTCATCACAAACGGACCATAATGAGCAACGGGTTCGTTGATAGGTTTTGCTTGCAAAAGCATAAAAAGGGCTGGCTCAGCACCTGAATTTTGAGCAAAACATCTTGATCAGCCTGCAACATAAAAGCCTGATCTTTCACTATTTTTCTGTCAGCGACTTGTATGTTTTCACCCTGGTAACAATACAGATTTCTCACAGCCTGATCAGTAACTGCGGGCAAAGTCCATTGTGCTCCGGCTTCCATTTTAATCAACCAGATGGCCACTTCATTATTCTGATCGGCGGCCCATGAATCAGGAGCTGGTTCTGGTGCTTTCACCTCATCCAATTGTCCTGCAATAATGCGAATCTCTGTAGTTTTTCTATTTTCATCCAGTTTGCTTACAATGGGAATCTCTTCACTCCACAACATCTTGAAATAGGGTTCGGCATGTTTTCTGGCTTTGGGCAAATTAAGCCAAACCTGAAACAATTCCAGTGTGTTTTCACTTTCATTATTCAATACTGGAAACATTTCGCTGTGTTGCAAACCCGTTCCGGCCGTCATCCATTGCACATCGCCCATGCCATAGCGTCCGGCTTGTCCGTGTGAATCAGAATGATCTACAAAACCCTGCAAAACAATAGTTACCGTTTCGAAACCCCGATGCGGATGAGCCGGAAATCCCGGAACTTTTGTGCCGTGATACATGCGCCAGCCATCTTTGGGCGTAAAATCCTGCCCGATATTGCGGCCGGTGAGTGGCGCATCCGGACCAAAATTACCATTGCTTTTTGGATAATAATCCAGGTGATGCACACAAAACAGAAAAGGGTTACTCACTTCCCAGTTGAAGCCCAACGGAAATGATTTTATAATGGGTGAATTTGACATATTCTAAATAGATTTAAGGCAAAGGTAGGAATTCCGTTTCGCCTGGTATTTTCGAAAACTGACGTTGTTTCCATTTGGTTTTGGCAGCTTCAATCAAGCTTTTACTTGAACTCACGAAATTCCACCAGATATGGCGTTCTGCAGAAAATGGCTCACCGCCGAAAAGGAAAACTTTCGACTGAGGAGCCAGTTTCAGACTGCACAATTTTGTTTCTTTGGCCACCAGAATACGACCCGACTGATGCTCGTGTTCTCCTTCAAAAACGCTGCCTTCGTGGATATACAGTGCGCTTTCGCCATAGATTTCCTCTCCTAAATCCAAACTTACACCTAACTGACTTTCAATTTCAATAAAATAAAGCGGGCTGTGCACCGGAACAGGTGATTTTTTTCCGAAAGCCTCACCTGCAATCAGTTTGAATTTGGCTCCTTGATTATCCCAAGTCGGAAGTGCTTCTGCTTCAATATGCACAAAAGAGGGTGCTGTTTCTTAAAGTGCTTATGGCAAAGCCACCCAAATCTGCAATCCATGAAGCTTATGAGCCTTACTACGAAGTTCTTCCGGTGTGCGCTCGGAATGCACCACACCGCTTCCGGCTGTCATCCAGTTAACGGCACCCGGCGTAATGCGTTGCACGGACCCGATACTGTCGCGATGCATGATTTCGCCTTCAAAAAGGTAAGTGAGTGTAGCAAGCCCGATATGTGGATGAGGCAGCACATCAAAATGGGTTATTTTATCCAGCTGTGCAGGATCTATATGATCCAGAAAAACAAAAGGCCCAACAGCACGTTTTTGCCTAAAAGGAAGCAGTCTTCCCACCATAAAACTACCAATACTGGCAGCACGTTCCTCTATAATAAGATCGATATTTGACATAAAAATAGTTTTCAAAATTTGATGAGATAAAGATAAGGCATTCCTTGTTTCCTTAACAGCGTTTTAAGGATGGAAATCTGTTATGTCATTATATATTCTCCTTCAATGTTTTAGCGCACATTATTATTTATAATGAATAAAAATTTTAGCTTTTAGGCTATTTTTTATTGCTTTTTTGATGCTGCCATTTCAAAAGCTTTTACTTTTGTTTCGTAATTTTACGAAATACGAAATGAATGACTGAAGAAACAACTTATACTTTCGAGCAAATCAAGCTGGCGCGTATGGCCAAAGCACTTGGGCATCCTGCACGGGTGATGATTCTGGAACTCCTTTCGAAACAGAGCTGTTGTTATAGCGGCGATTTAGCTGATGATCTGCCCATTGCCCGTAGCACACTTTCGCAGCATCTTAAAGAACTCAAAGATGCAGGACTTATTCAAGGCGAAGTGCTTCCTCCCAAGATTAAATATTGCCTCAACATAGAAAACTGGGTATTAGCCCAACAACTCTTCGGAAAACTTTTTGAAAACAAATCCCTAAAACCTTAATAATATGTCAAAATCCATTAAAATTCTGGGCACCGGCTGCCCCAAATGTAAAACACTCGAGCAAAGCGTTCGGAATGTCGTTGCCGAAAATCAGATTGATGCCGAAATCTCCAAGGTAGAAGATATCATGGACATTATGAATTATGGTGTGATGCGCACGCCCGGACTGGTGGTTGACGGCAAAGTGGTTGTTAGCGGACGGCTTCCATCTGCCGAAGAAATCAAAAATTTTCTGAATTAATTTTTCATTGTTGTCCGGTAAAAATATTATGTCGTCCCTACGGGACTTTTTCCTAAATTGTAAATCACTGATTACCCACATTTTGTCCCTAACGGGACAGTCCCGTTAGGGACAAAATGTGGGTAGAATAAAAGGTTACCCCTGATTATCCCAAGTCCCGTACGTACGGGACGGCATAATTAAAGCGATTGAGCGTTCTTACGTTATTTTTACCGGACAACAGTGTTAATTTTTATTAAAAACCAAAACCCCTAACCCAATGAAACAATTCTATTTAATCAGCCTTTTGATACTTGTGATGAGCAGCTTAAGTGCCCAAACAGAAACCGCAGCTAAAGAAACCCAAAAAGCAGTGCTGGATGTGTACTACACCCACAGTACCAATCGCTGTGCAGGTTGCAAAGCCATCGAAAAAGAAACCCTCAAAACCCTCAACACCCAGTTTAAGCAACAGCTTGAAAATGGCGAGATAGCTGTTCATATTATAAATATCGATTTGAAAAAGAACAAAACTATTGTGGATCAGTTTAAAGTTTGGGGATCGAGCCTGTTTATTGTAAAAAACAGTGATTCAGAGCATAAAATTGACCTCACCAAAGAAGGCTTTGCCCTGGCGCGTACCAAACCAGAAGAGTTTCATGTTGTAGTTGCCAAAACTATCAGGGAACAACTTAAATAATTTCTGTCATTCTAATCTGCTGTTACCCATTATCTGCCTGGTTAACAGCTAAATAGTGCAAGTATGGATTTCTTACAAAGCCTGCTGGATAATACTTCATTGCCTTTTCTTACCGCTTTTGTGCTGGGTATGATGACGGCTATAAGTCCGTGTCCGTTGGCCACCAATATCACAGCCATTGCCTTCATTAGCAAGGATATGAAAAACCGGCGTAAAGTTTTTATAAACGGCTTGATTTATACACTCGGTCGTGCCATTTCCTATACAGCAATTGGCGTGATACTCTTTTTTGGCGCCAGCACTTTTTCCATTGCCGGATTTTTTCAGCAATGGGGCGAACGCCTGCTGGGGCCATTATTGCTGATTATCGGCATATTTATGCTGGACATCATTCGCATTAACTTCCCTGGATTGGGTAAGCTGGGTGATAAAATGGAACAAAACTCCAAAAAGGGATTCTGGCAGGTTTTGCTGCTGGGAATAGTGTTTGCACTGGCTTTTTGTCCTTACAGCGGCTTGCTCTATTTTGGTATGCTGATCCCGATTACCATCGCAAGTCCTTCGGGTTTATTTCTGCCGGTGATTTTTGCTGTGGCAACAGGCCTGCCGGTAATTGTGCTGGCCTGGATGCTGGCTTTCACTGTAGCTGAAGTTGGTAGCTTTTACAATAAGCTCAAAACCTTTGAGAAGTGGTTCAGAAAAGTTGTGGCCGTTGTTTTTATCCTGGTAGGATTGTATTATAGCTTCATTTTCTTCATTCCTTAAAACTGATTCCATTATGGAAACTAAAAAAGAACTTAAAATACTAGGCTGGATCATCGCCATTTTCCTTTTCGTATTTTTTCTGCCCATTGAAAATGAGCTATTTCTCACTGCCATAGATGCCACACTGGATTTAACACGCTGGTATGCCCGCGAACACGTTATTCTCTGTCTGCTTCCGGCCTTTTTTATTGCCGGGGTGATTAGCGTTTTTGTGAGCCAGGGAGCTGTGATGAAGTATTTTGGAGCCAGAGCCAAAAAATGGCTGGCTTATACCGTAGCTTCTGTTTCAGGTACGATACTGGCAGTTTGCAGCTGCACGATTCTGCCTTTGTTTTCGAGTATTCACAAGAGGGGCGCAGGTTTGGGGCCGGCCATTGCGTTTTTGTATTCTGGTCCGGCCATCAATATGCTGGCCATCATTCTCACCGCGCGCATCCTCGGTTTCGAGATGGGTGTAGCCCGTATCATAGGCGCAGTGTTTTTTGCTATTGTTATCGGTTCGGCCATGTCCCTGATCTTTCGCAAAGAAGAAAGAGCCAAACGTGCTGAACAAATGAATTTTCCGGACATGCCCGAGAAAAGGCCGATGTGGCAGACCTCTTTTCACTTTTTTACACTCGTACTGATTTTGGTTTTTGCCAACTGGGGTGCCCCTTCATCTGGTGAAACAACAGGAGCCTGGTACTGGATTTGGTCGAACAAATGGCTGATCACCAGCTTTTTCGGCTTGTTCCTGATCTATTCACTCCTCTTTATCCTGAATATAAAATGGTGGCATGTTGCCCTTGCTGCACTCGCCACTGCAGCCGCCGGATTACTTACCGCCTCTCCATTGGTGCCTATGGTTGTAGCTATTGCCGGCTTGAGTATAATCACCCTTTTGGATAAAACCGATGAAGATAATCCTGAATGGACACGCTCGGCCTGGGATTTTACCAAACAAATTATGCCTTTGCTGGCTGTGGGAGTTGTTACTGCAGGTTTTCTGCTGGGCTCAACGCATGATGACATCACCATTCCTGGTATTATTCCCAACGAATGGATAACAGCTTTGGTAGGTGGCAATTCTGTTTTTTCAAACTTGTTTGCTTCTATCGTTGGTGCCTTAATGTATTTTGCCACGCTTACAGAAGTACCTGTTTTGCAAGGCCTTATCGCTGCCGGAATGGGCAAAGGACCGGCCTTGGCACTTTTACTGGCAGGCCCTTCACTCTCCTTACCAAATATTCTGGTAATCAGAGGCGTTATGGGAACGCAAAAAACATTGGTTTATGTAGCACTGGTGATCGTGATGGCTACCATTAGCGGATTAATTTATGGAGGATTGTTTTAGAAAAACGTCATCATAAATACTTCATCATCACCGAAATAAATACAATCGCAATTCCCAGCAGAAAAGAAACGGCAGCCAGTTTTTGCTGTCTTTTATGTCATTCTGGTTCTCCAAACATGTATTTCAGTTTGATAGATATCATCCAAATAACTATAACACTAAAGGATTTTCAATCATGGATTCATTCTCGATCAAGCGAACTTGACTTATACAATAAAAATGAAAATTTCCGCTACAGTTTGAGGTCGCAATTAATAATCTAAAAGCTATATCTTCTTGATTACATGAGGCTTAATATCGTTCTGTTGTAATTTTCAACAGCTGTATATATTTTCACCACTTATATTTTAACCACTCATTTTCTGATTGTTACAAAATTTTCAAAAATTATGTGTTGTATTTTTCAACAGTACACATTCAAAAATCAAAACAAAATGATTTCTGTATTTCATTGATTTATTGAGTATTAGCATATGTATTTTGGCTTTGGCACACAAATTGAACATACAAGGCATAAACTTAAATGTGATGAAAACTACGAAACATAATACCAAAAATCATAAAGACATGAAAACACAAACTTATTTCTCAAAATTCATGATGGCACTTTTGCTCATTGCCTTTACAATTCCGCTTCAGGCAAACCAGCAAAAGGATTCAGATGTTGTAAAAAACATTGCCATCAGCTGGACAGATGCCTATTCACAGCATCAGCCACAAAGTACCTTAAAGCTGCAAACCCCAGAATCAACCGATTTTGGTGCGGACGAAAACACACTGCTCATCACAGATGAAGTTCACATAACCAAGCTTGATCACCAAACCTGGCGCATGCCGATTGCACGCAATGTAGTTGTTGGAGTTTTCAACATCAACCATCCCGAAACAGCTAGTTGGAACGAGACCGGATTTACGGCAGAAACATTGGCTGATTTCATGAAAAACAATCCCGTTTTCATTTCAGAGGATGCCCATCTGATCGAAATGCTTGAAAAGTTTACCGAATCAAAAGCTGATTCCTGGAAGCTTGAAAAACTGGCTTCTGATAATGCTGTTCTGCAAGCGATCAATCAAAACACAAACAAAATTGGATTTATAAGATACAATGCAATCAAAAATGATGCAACGGCTGAAAACATCAATCAGCTGGCACTGCTTCCTATTGACCGGAATGGTAATGGCAAGCTCGATCAGATGGAAAATTTCTACACAGAAACAAGCCGTTTCGAACGTGCGGTTTGGATGGGAAAATATCCTCATGCCCTCACAAACACCTATTTTCTGGCAGCCACAAACAAACCCTCTGATGCACAAATCAGCTTTGTGAGCTGGGCTTTAAATGAAGGACAGCAAACACTTGCTGCTAACAATATCGGTCAATTGCCACTTCCCGAGCGTTATGCCCAGATTGAAAAACTCAACACCATTCCTGTAACTCCTCCTGCACCAATCTTCAAACAGCACATCTGGCAAAAGCTGATTCTGCCGACTTTAGGATTGCTGCTGATTATCGGATTACTCACAGGCTCCTTGTTCTTTAGCCAAAAAAGCAGAGACGAAAACCTCATCAGCAGTCTTGAAGCTGATCAAAATACAGCACCAAAACAAACTCCGGCCGGCTTGCTTTTCGACCGCACCCACACCTGGACTTTGATGCAAAAAGACGGCTGGGTAAAAACCGGCGTAGATGAATTTATCCTGAATGCAACAGGCCCGCTTTCACGTGTGAAACTTAAAAAAACAGGCGAAAAGGTAGAAAAAGGAGATGCCCTGATCAGCCTTATCCAAAATGGAAAAAGCATCACAATTTTTTCACCCGTAACAGGTGTTGTGAAAGCAGTAAACGAAACCATCAACACACATATTCAGGAGCTTAACCAATCTCCTTACGACAAAGGCTGGCTCTATCAGATTGAACCGGACAACTGGCAACAGGAAAACAAACTGATGATGATGGTAAACGAATACACCAAATGGATCAGTTTCGAAATGAATCGTTTGCGCGATTTTTTTGCTTCCGTTTCGACAAACGAAAGCTACCACCCACAAACTGTTTTACAAGATGGAGGTGAGCCACAAGCTGAGATCTTAAAAAATTGCTGCCCCGAAGTGTGGGAAAATTTCCAGACCAGTTTTATCAACCCTTCCAGGTAGCTGATAAGATCATAACCAAACGATAAGCCCTTTTCTAACCCAAATTCTTAACAGGACATGAAGAAAATTGACCGCAGGTTCTTCCTGAAAGCCATGGGCGTAACGGCCGCAACGCTGGCAGTAGGAACCTCCAAAACCACCGCGGGCGATCCGGCTCATGAAGTCGGAGATTTACCCGAACTCAAAGGCATACTGTTCGATGCCACCAAATGCAAAGGCTGCTATGGCTGCGAATACGACTGCGCCTGGGAGCATGAACTCACAGAGCCTGACGTAATTGATGAAGACGAACGCCGCAAAACAGATCACACCCGCCGCACTGTCGTTAACAAATACAATACCTCCAAAGGTGAAGTTTTTGTTAAGACCCAATGCATGAACTGCAACGATCCGGCTTGTGGAGCGGCCTGTCTTACACAAGCCATGCACAAAACCAAAGAGGGCTCTGTGATTTGGCGCGATGAAAAGTGCATGGGTTGCCGCTATTGCATGGTTTCGTGCCCCTTTGATATGCCCAAATTTGAGTATCACAGCACCAATCCCAAGATTGAAAAATGTGATATGTGCTACCATCTGCAACAACAAGGTGAAATGCCTGCCTGTGCCTATAATTGCCCAAACGGTGCACTTTATTTCGGAACACGACGGGAGCTGATTTTTGAGGCAAACAAACGCATTGTCGAAAATCCGGATTTGTATTATCCTCATATCTATGGCGAACATGAAGCTGGCGGATCAAGCTGGATGTATCTTTCACCTGTTCCGTTTGAAGAATTAGGTTTTAACACCAAAATCCAAAACAAATCCTATCCTTCGCTCACTAAAGGTTTTATTTCTTCCATCGCACCGGTTGATATTCTTTTGCCCGCTGCTTTGCTGGGCATTTATGAAGCCACAAATAAAACCAAACCTGGAACCTATGAAAAGGAGGAATTGTCATGAACAAAGCAGCATCACAACCCCTGTATCTGGATAATCGCGAAAACAATACTTTCAAATTTATCCTCAACGAATTAAAACCCAAAGGCAAAATCTTAACGCCCTTCAATATTATCAGTATTCCGGTTATCATCACCGGTCTGATTATCATGTATATACGTTTTACTCAAGGGATAGGTTCTGTAACAAATCTCAGTCAAGAAGTTCCGTGGGGGCTATGGATTGGTTTTGATGTAGTTACCGGTGTAGCCTTTGCCGGTGGGGCTTATGTCCTGGTTTTTATGGTGTATATCCTCAATCTTGAAAAATACCGGCCAATTGTGCGCGTTACCGTTTTGAACGGCTTTTTGGCCTACCTGTTTTATTCAGCCGCCTTACTGCTCGATTTGGGACGACCACTTAGTATCATCAATGTGATTATAGGAAATAGCTTTGGAGTAAGCTCCGTATTGTTTTTGGTGGGCTGGCATTTCCTTTTGTATATGCTGGCACTGCTGCTCGAGTTTTCGCCTGCCATTGCCGAGTGGCTCAATGCACGCAAAGCGCGAAAATTTCTATCGGGCTTAACACTTGCCGCGGTGATATTTGGTATTACCCTTTCGGCTTTGCATCAATCCGGCGTTGGAGCACTCTTCCTTATGGCAAAAGACAAAATCCATCCGCTCTGGTACAACGCCTACATGCCACTGATGTTTGTTGTTTCGAGTGTTTTTGGTGGTATTTCGATGGTTATTCTCGAAGGCAGTATCAGTAGAAAGGTGTTTGATTATCAACTTGATAAAGATCATCACAAACAGCACAACAGCATTTTACACGGTTTGTCGAAAGTTTGTGCCGTTGGTATGTTTGTGTATTTATTTATGCAAATTCTCATCTTTGTGCATCAGCAAAATATGCCTTATCTGTTCAGTCCGATGGGTTACTGGTTTATGTTCGAAATACTGGGTTTTGTGTTGCTTCCTATGCTGCTGTTTTTTCAAAGCTACCGAACCTACAATATCAGCATGATAAAAGTGGCCAGTGTGCTCACCCTGCTGGGTATTGTTCTTAACCGGATGAATATTTCAATAATTGCATTTCAATATGATGCAGCAGTACGCTATGTGCCCACCTGGCAGGAATTTGTAGTAACACTAACGATCATTTTTATTGAAATTTGGGTACTGCGTTGGATCATAACACGGATGCCCATTTTAAGAAAATCACCCGATTGGGTAAATAATAACCACTAAAAAATATAAAGTCATGGAAGAATTTCATTATTATAATCTTTTTGCCACCAAGGGCACTGAGTATTTGTTAACCATAATTTTCTTTCTCTTATTAATACCTTTTTGGATCATGTTAAACAAAAATGCAAAGTCAGCAACAGTTACCAATTCTATTGCCAACATTTTCAGAACCGTATCAGATATACCGCAACATTTTTATATGGCGATAAATCATATATGGGTGAAACCTGTCAGAGCAAACCAAATCAGATTGGGAATAAACCATCTGATTGGAAATCTCGTTATTACAGAACAAGTTGTGCTGAAAAAAAATCCCGGTGAATCAGTTGCAAAAGGCGAACCTATTGCCGAATTACACTGCAACGGAAAACTTCTTCAGCTTGTTTCGCCCCTGAGTGGTGTGGTACGAAAAACCAATGCCTTGCTTGAGAAGTCGAGCGGGATAAATAAACTTTCGCCTTATCACGAAGCCTGGATGATAGAACTGGAAGCAGAAAACTGGCAACAGGAAGTTCAATTTTTGATTAAACCAAAATCTGTTAAAAGCTGGATGATCAACGAATTAAGTCGTGCCCGTGATTTTCTTGCTCAGATCCAATCTGCACATAATCCTGTGGCTCAACCCATTATTCTGCAAGATGGGGGCGAAATCGACCCACAAGTATTTGCCGAAATGCCGCACACTATCTGGAATGATTTTGAACAAGCATTTCTGAGACTGCCAGAGGTAAATTAGACAGATTCTAAGCATCTTACTTGCATCTTTTGTTGTATTTTCGAAGCGTATAATATAAAGAAGGATGCAGGTAAACTCTTTTTATCCACATGGAAACAAATAAACACAAAACTAAATCTGGTCTGCAAAACAGCGTTCCTTTTCGCTGGTTTCGATCTACTATCTATAGTCGCGTGATATTCAGCATCGGCTTGATGACGCTTTTCCTGTTTGTTTCCTTTGGATTGATTTATCGGTCCGTACACGAAAAACAGCTCAACGAAGTGATCCTGCAAAGCGGCGAAAATGTTGGCTCTATCGTCGAAGGTGCCATGTATCATTCCATGCTCGAAAACAACAAAAGCGAACTCTACAATATCATCGACGTTATCAATACCCTAAACAATATTGATGAAGTAAACTTATACGACCACAATCACGATTTGATTTACGGGTCATTTTCATTGTATGATGATATGAGCAACCCAGACTGCAAACAATGTCATACCCAGATGGATACACTTTTTCCACGGACCGAAAAGTCCTATTATATATTTGATGAAAACAGCCTTTGCGAAAGCACCACATCCGACAAACACAGGCAGTTGTTGATTCGCACTCCTATCATGAACGAAACTTCATGCTCCACCACCGAATGCCACGCTCATAGCCCTGAAGAAGATATACTGGGAACATTTATCATTAAAATGCCATTGGCTCAGCTGGACAAAGCCGTTCAGAAATCATCCATCGATTTTTATATGATGGCAATCATCAGTTCGGTGATATTGCTTGGCTTACTGATCTTGCTCACCACTCAAAAAATCAAGAAACCACTCAACGCCCTGCTCAACGCAAGCAATGCCGTTGCTTCGGGCGAACTAAACACCCGTGTGGATATTGGCAGTGATCAGCTGGATGATATGCGCCTGGTAGCTGTTACTTTCAACTCCATGCTCGACAATCTGCAACAGGCTACTGTTGAACTTGAAAACTGGTCGCAGCAGCTCGAATATAAAGTTCAGAAGAAAACGGAGGAATTGCGCTCGGCTCAAAGCGAATTGATTCAGCTCGAAAGGATTGCTTCATTGGGAAAATTGTCAGCTTCTGTGGCTCATGAACTTAACAATCCCCTCTCGGGAATCCTGATTTATACTAAACTTATTTACAAGCAACTCAACAACATTGAGTTATATGCTTCCAAAAAGGAATCTATTCTTAAGCATTTAAGTTTGATTGAATCAGAAACCAAACGTTGTGGAGAAATCGTAAGAGGAATGCTTGATTTCTCGCGCAAAGATCAGGGTCAGATGAGTGAAGTACACCTGCATCAGATACTCACAGAAACCTACGAATTGATGGCACATCCTGTTCGTATGAATCAGATCAGCTTTTTAACTGATTTTAAAGCCACGAACGACAAAGTGAAATGCGGTGCCAATCAAATAAAACAAGCCTGTGTTGCGCTGATTATGAATGCCACCGAAGCAATCAACGAAAATGGTGAAATCATCCTGAGAACCACCAATCCCGATGACAAGACTTTTCGGATTGAAATCATTGACAATGGAAGCGGCATCAACGAAGAAGTGCTTCCTCATATTTTTGAGCCTTTCTACACCACAAAAAATGGTGTAAGCGGCATAGGGTTGGGCCTTGCCATCGTACACGGCATTGTACAGCGACATAAGGGCAAAATAGAAGTGCTTTCCAAAGCCGGCGAAGGAACAACCATGGCAATAATTTTACCTTTAAGTGTTGAATCTATCCAAACAACATCATGAAAAAAAATTCGATCTTAATTGTTGATGATGAAGCATCTGTTAGAGATTCTTTATACAACTGGTTTCTGGAAGATGGCTTTGAGGTATCCTGTGCCGAAGATGCTTCTAAAGCACTTAAAATTCTCGATCATGAGCATTTTGATATCATACTGGCCGATATCAAAATGCCTGGCATGGATGGCCTGGAGCTTTTGCGCCGAATCAAGCAAATTAAACCAGATGCTATCATCATTATTATCACGGCTTTTGCAACTGTTGACACTGCCGTTCAGGCACTCAAAGACGGAGCTTTCGATTATGTAACAAAGCCTTTCGATCCGGACGACCTGTCGCACCTCATCCGCAATGCACTCCGCCAGGTTTCTTTAAAAGAAGAAAATGAAACACTGCGCGAAAGAGTTAGTGCACTTGAGCAGGTTGAAGATATCATTGGCGAAAGCCAGGCTGTTAAAAAAATGCTGACCGAGGTAGAACAGGTTGCGCAGTCAAACACATCAGTGATCATAACCGGCGAAAGCGGCACGGGCAAAGAATTGATTGCCAAAGCTATACATGCAAATTCATTGCGCAAATTCTTTCCGCTGGTGAGTGTACATTGCGGTGCACTTACCGAAAGTTTGCTCGAAAGTGAATTGTTTGGCCACGAAAAAGGAGCATTTACAGGAGCCGTTTATACCCGAAAAGGCCGTTTTGAAATGGCTGATAACGGCACCATTTTTCTGGATGAAATAGCAACCATCTCCTCTAAAATGCAGGTCGAACTCCTTCGTGTTCTCGAATCGAAAAGCTTTGTGAGGGTTGGCGGCAACAAAACTATCACCTCCGATTTCAGAGTGATCTGTGCCACAAACCGCGACCTGAAAAAGATGGTAAACGAAGGTAGTTTCCGCGAAGACCTCTACTACAGGCTGAATGTAGTTAATATCAATGTGCCGCCATTAAGAGAAAGAAAAGACGATATTCCGTTATTGGTTAATTATTTCATTGCAAAATATTGCAAAAGCATGAGCAGGCCATTGGTTATTATGGAAGCAACCGCAATGAAAAGACTTCAGGATTACGATTTTCCGGGTAATGTACGCGAATTGGAAAATATCATTGAACGAGCCATTGTTGTTGGTAACGGCAAAGAAATCAAACTGCGTGATTTACCACTCAGCAAACCTGTTACCCTATCCAAAACAGAAAGCCTGAACGACCTGGAAAAACAACATATCAATCAAGTGTTAACCAACTACAGTTGGAACATCTCACGAACTGCACAAGCCCTTGGTATAGATAGAGTTACGCTGTACAATAAAATTAAAAAATACGACCTGAAACAATAAGCTGGGGCATGGCAACCAACACCATGAAGCATGTAAATCAGATTAACCTGATCTCGTTTGGCATAACTGACAAAGCCTTGCTGGAAATGTTACGTGCCGAAACCGCCCGTATCTTTTCATGCAAAGTAAATCATAAAGAAGCGCGTACCGAGCTTGGACAATTTTTCGATGGCACACGCAGACAATACAATGCCGACAGTTTATTGCAAATGGTTGATCAGAATTACAGCAAAGCAGAATCAAAAACTCTAGGCCTGTTTCAGGTTGACCTTTTCATACCCATTCTCACCTACATTTTCGGACAGGCTTACCTGAATGGCCGTTCGGCAGTGGCTTCGGGTTACAGACTTGTGGATGAGCGTTATGGGATTAAGACCAACAGGCAGAATTATCCTGAACGCTTTTTAAAAGAGGTAATCCACGAGCTGGGACATAACTTTGGGCTGATTCATTGCCGGAATATCGGATGTGTGATGCAGGCCTCCACCTATGTGGAAGATATCGACCTGAAAAATGCTGATTTTTGTCCGGTGTGCCGCAAACAACTTGAACAATAAAAAAGGGCGGAAAACCCGCCCTCCATTTTTAGGAAATTTTAATTTGCTTTGCCGGTTTCGGCTTCACCTCTTCGCGTTTTGGTAAAGTTAGCTTTAAAATGCCATCGCTGTATTTAGCAGCAATTTTGTCCACATTTACAACGGTTTCGGGCACACTAAAACTCCGCTGGAACGAGCGATAACTAAACTCGCGACGGGTAATTTTCTCGCCCTCTTTTTCCTCAAATTTTTCTTCCTTTTCCGAAGAAATCGTCAGGCGGCCATTGTCGTAATCCAGCTTGAAATCTTCTTTCTTCAAGCCCGGTGCTGCAACTTCAATCATAATTTCATCATCATTTTCCTTCACATTCACGGCCGGTAAGGTGGAATCAGATCCGGCAAAATTCCAGTTGTTCCAATCCATCACATCTCCTTCAAAAAACCGATCGATCAATGAAGGAAAAGCAGGAACCAAATTGTTCGAAAAACGTGTAAGTTTCATGATTCAATCCTCCATTTTTAGTTTGTTATTATTTTATTTACACTGAAGAAGATCAAATCATATGCCAAAACACATCGTATTAAAACAAAAATATTGAATACACCTTATTATCAACAATATAAATCGAAATATAAAATTTTATTATATGTTTTCTGATAATTTGACATCATTACCCAATAATAAACTGTCATTTTGACGTTTAAAAATGCACTTTATCTCTGCGTTTGCAAAGGCTATAACGTTCAATATCAACAAATTTATTCCCGCTAAGTAGCACTCCATCCCGCTCGATGCCCTCAAACTGAAAACCCAATTTCTGAGGAATCCGTTTACTTGAAACATTTTCGGATGCACAATTTATCTCCACCCGATTAAGCCGGAGTTTATCAAAGGCATACTTTACCAGGCTTTTCACCGAAAGCGTAACAATTCCCTTGTGCTGAAAAGGTTCAGAAAGCCAATATCCGATTTCTGTTTTTCTGTTTAGCAGATCGGTGTTCTTAAATCCTATCAAACCAGCAAATTCACCCTGAAAAAGCATCACAAAAACCAATTCCTGGTCTCTGTTAACACTTCTGATAAACTGAATTGTATCTTCAGGTTTTTTCGTCAACTCAACAAAAGGCAGCCATGTTCCCAAATACTGACGTTGTGCATCTATGGTTTTAAAAATTTGTTCGGCATCATTCACCTCAACAAGTTTCAACATGATCGTTTCGGATACATTGATTGTTGTCATTTTTTGCAAAGCTTTTGTGCAAAATTAACAAAATCTGTAAAGCAATCCGTTCTTACAAGATTATCGGGATTGAGGGCTGCAACCGCTTCGTAAAAGCAGGCGTAACAAAAAGCATCAGTCATTTGCGGCAATAAGTCCTTTTTCCTATTTTTGCAGCTGTAATGTGAAGAAATTAACAATTATATTATCCAAGGCTATTATTTATGAAAATCACCAAATTAGAACAGATGTTCGATGCGCTTCGGAGTGCTAAAAAAAAGATCCTTGTTGCTGCTTACGCTAACGATGAACATTCCATCAGTGCCGTTAGCATGGCCATTGATCAGGGACTTGTTGAAGGCACACTGGTAGGCGATCAGGAAGAGATACGCAAAGTATGCGAAAGTCATCAGATCAGTATGAACAAATTTACTATTGTTCACGAGCCGGATGAGATGAAAGCTGCCTACAAAGCGGTTGAGTTAATCAATGCCGGAGAGGGCAACCTGCTGATGAAGGGATTGGTAAGTACCGACAAATACATGCGGGCCATATTAGACAAAGAAAAAGGTCTGATGAACAAGGGATCAATTCTGAGTCACGTAACGGTGATTGAAAACCCAAATTATCATAAATTATTGATTGTTGGGGATGTTGCCATTCTTCCGGCTCCTGAAATGCCCGAAAAAATTGCCATCACCAACTATCTGATAAACACGGCACATGCCTTAGGTATTGAGCGACCGAAAGTTGCGCTAATTACGGCCTCCGAGCAGGTTTCCTATAAAATACCATCCAGTGTGGATGCATCATTAATTGCCAAAATGGGAGACCGTGGTCAGATCAAAGGTGCTGATATCGATGGCCCGCTGGCACTGGATGTAGCAATTGATCCGGAAAGTGCCACGATTAAAAAAATGACTGGTCCTGTTGCCGGTGATGCCGACTGCCTGGTGTTTCCAAACATAGAAGCTGGTAATGTTTTTTATAAAATGAACACCAAATTGGCCAATGCCGAACTTGGAGCTATGGTGGTTGGAGCAAGAGTTCCGGCTGTATTATCGTCACGGGGCGACAGCACCAAAACAAAACTCTATTCCATTGCGCTGGCTGCCTTAACTGCAAAATAAATATCACTCTCGCACCCTAAACAAAGAACCATGGAAGAAGTCCGCATCCTTACGATCAATCCCGGCTCCACTTCAACAAAGTTTGGGGTATTTTCAGGCACTGATCCGCTCTATATCAAAACGATACGACACAGCACCCAAGAACTCGAAGCTTTTGATAAAATCACAGATCAGTTTCAATTTCGAAAAGATTTGATCCTGAAACAACTGCTGGATGCTGATATATTGTTGGAACAGATACGAGCTGTGGTAGGACGTGGCGGATTGCTAAAACCAATCGAATCAGGAGTGTATGAAGTGAATGAAACCATGCTACACGACCTGCATAATAGTCCGCTAGGCGAACATGCCAGCAACCTGGGCGGACTGATTGCCCACGACATTGCCCAATCGCTTCCGGATGCAAGAGCTTTTATTGCTAATCCTGTTGTGGTTGACGAGTTGGATGATATTGCACGACTTTCGGGTCATCCACTGCTGCCACGAGTTTCGATTTTTCACGCGCTTAATCAAAAAGCTGTAGCCCGTCAACATGCCAAAAGTATTATGCGCAAATACGAAGAAATGAATCTGATTGTGGTGCATCTGGGTGGTGGCATCACAGTAGGTGCGCACAAAAAAGGCCGTGTGGTTGATGTGAATCAGGGACTTGACGGCGACGGGCCTTTCTCACCAGAAAGAACCGGCACGCTGCCCGTTGCTGCATTGGCAAGGCTTTGCTACAGTGGAGAATTTACACTGAAGGAAGTATTAAAAATGATAAAAGGGGAAGGTGGATTGGTAGCCTATCTGGGAACAAACAGTGCCTACGAAGTGCAACAAAAGGTGGAAGCCGGCGACCAGGAAGCAGAACTGGTTTACAAAGCTATGGCGTATCAGGTAGCTAAAGAAATTGGATCAATGGCTACTGTGATGCATATGCAGGTTGATGGCATCCTGATCACAGGTGGTATTGCACATGATAAATATTTCGTAAATCAAATCATCGAACGCGTACATCGGATTGCTCCTGTTCACGTGTATCCCGGTGAAGACGAACTAAAGGCTCTAGCCATGAATGGTTTACGTGTATTAAGTGGCGAAGCCGAGCCTAAGCTTTACAACTAAAAACAAAATCCTAACAAAAAAACCTCACATGATTGAATTTGCACTCGAAGGCCATGAGTACATTTTACTGAATCAATTGCTCAAATTTACCGGCCTGGCCGAAAGTGGTGGCAAAGCCAATCAAATGATACTGTCAGCTCAGGTAAAATTGAACGGCACGGTTGCCCTGGAAAAAAGGCGCAAAATAAAAGCCGGTGATGTGGTGCTTTGCGAAGGACAGGCAGTGCGGGTTTTATAAATTGATCGCTACTTCACCATCAGCTTTTGATGTAGCTTATTGTCACCGGTCATCAACACCAGTTGATACATGCCGGCAGGCAAAAAATCAACTGCAAGACGGCTGCCTGCAAATTTCTCCTGATAAAAAACCTCACGCCCCTGCATATCATAAATACGAAGTCCATTGTGGCTTTTAGGCAATAAATAAATTACATCATTTGCCGGATTAGGATAAAACAGTTTTTGCTGCTCGTGAGCCACATTTGAAGGCAAACTCAAGTATTCATCCGTATAACGTAAAACGACTCCGTTGTCGCCCACCATCCAGCCCTGCTGCTCATCCACGAAAAAGCTTACAGGATATCTTACCCTGCGATGCTGACCCTCGTACCGGAGTTCCCAGCTTTCGCCTCCATCAGCCGTGATTGCTACCATCGCATCTTCAAAAGTGGCAACAGCCCGCTCATGTGTTATCATTTTCACAAAAGATGCTGCTCTTTCATTGATCTGCACAGGCTCTGACCAAGTTTCTCCACCATCGCGCGTAATCAAAATACCTTGTTCGTTTAAGGTGATCATACCGGTTTCTGAATCTGCAAAACTGATTGAACTAATCCTTTCATCAAACGGGATTTGAACAAAATGCCACGAAGCCCCGCCATCTATTGTCTTCAAGAGTAATCCCTTGTATTCTTCTGTCCTGAGCACCATATAACCAAGCTCCTGAGAAACAAACTTTGTGGAACCATCAAAAAACACGTCATCAGCCAGTGAAGGGGAAATATCTGTCCAGGTAGCACCATTATCAGTCGATTTGATTATTTCTCCTCTGGTTGAAGTCAAAAACAATCCGCCATCAGTTGAAACTGTGATGTGGTTAAAGTAATAATTTTCGAATCCGGTTTGTTTCAGCTGCCAATTGAGACCGCCATCGTTGGTTTCAAAGATTTGGTTGCTTGTAAAGGCTGCCCATCCTCTTGATTCAGAGGCAAAGGCAAAGGAAGAAACCGGAGCATATGCAAAAATATCAGGATAATTGGCTTGTTGCCAGCTTTGGCCACCATCAGTCGTTCGCAAAATAGTAGGCCCTTCGATACCGCCATACCCGCTAAAACCTTGCTGTTCGCTCAGGAAATAGACCGATTTGAAATCGTTGATCGGACCTTTGACCAGATTTTCCCAGCTTTGTCCGCTATCCTCGCTTTTAAATAAAACCGGCCCGGTGCCCGATACAAAAAGCTCATCACCACCTTGCCACGAAAAATCGGTGCAGCTCGAAATAAATCCTGTTTCAATCGGAAGCGATTCCCAGTATTCTCCTCCATCAATAGTTCTGTACAATTGACCATACGACATAATATAGCCTTCTTCTGCTGTTAAGAATTTCATTTTCCGTATCATACTACCATCTGTCTGACCGATCTCAAAAGTTGTCCAGTCGGCTCCGCCATTATTTGTATAGTAGGCTTTAAAGACTGCAAAAGTAGAATCCTGATTTACGGAATGATTAAAGGCTGCAATCCAAATTTGCTGTTCATTAATCACCGACAATCCGCCAAATCTTTCAAATCCCTCAGGTAGAGAAATGGTTGTCCAGCTTTCGCCCCCATCCAGTGTTTTATACAATCTGGGATAACCATAATTCTGATTCAAATGTCCGGCCACAAAACCCACATTTTCATCCACGAAATCAATGGCCTGTCCATGATTACTGGGTATTGACTGGCGATTCCAGTTGATACCGCCATCAGAAGTTTTTATCAATATGCTTCCTGATCCGGTAATCCAGCCGGTATTATTATCCACAAAGTCAGCTGCCACATAATCGCCGGCCTGCTGCCAGTGGGTGTAATGCCAGGTTTCGCCGGCATCGCTGGTCGTAAAAATATGGCTCCAGGCAACAACAACGCCATGGTTATTGTCGCGGAAATCCACAAAACGAATTTGCACACCTTCAGCCGGAAAATCAATAGTAGTCCAGCTTTCGCCACCATCAAAAGTGCGCATCACCATGCTGTTGTTTCCAACGATAAAACCCGTATCGGGCGAAGGAAAACTAACCGCCTGGATGTCGTTGAAAGTTGGCGAAGGATTTAACAGTTCCCATTGTTGTGCCTGCATGCTAAGGCCCAAAAAGACGGTCACTAAAACCATCCAGAAATTTTTGAATCGTGTATTCATAAATCCAATGTTTTGGTTACTAATTGGTATGTTACTTTAATGAACTGTAAAGATAACGCATTTTTGAAAAAGTTTAGTCTGTGGAGCAAAAATTTACATTCTCTGTAAACCTAATTCAGGACAAGACACCATTAACCCTTTAACTCATTAACCCTTTAACACATTAACCCTTAAACCATTAAACCCCTTAAACCCATTCTTAACTACCTTCCTCTCCTTACAAATCCCTATCTTTGCGCACTTAACTTACTACCAGCACATCATGCACGAAGACCTGTTACTCCTCGACACGCTCAAACTCAACTTCAGTGAGGCCGGCCTGCACCTGATGAATGTCACCATTGGTCTGATTATGTTTGGGGTGGCACTGGGCATCAAAATCGAAAATTTCAAAAAAGTCTTTCTACAACCCAAAGCCATTTTTGCCGGATTGATCAGCCAGTACCTGTTGCTACCGGCTCTCACCTTTTTAGCCGTCTGGATTTTTGATGATTACATCACCCCTTCGGTGGCTTTTGGTATGCTACTGGTGGCTTCATGCCCCGGAGACAATGTGTCTAATTTTATTTCCAGTGTTGCCAAAGGCAATGTAGAACTTTCGGTTAGTCTTACTGCGCCGGGCACTGTGCTGGCCGTGCTGCTCACGCCGGCCAATTTTGCCTTTTGGGGTGGTTTGTATTCCAATACTTCACCTTTGCAGCGTCCCATTGAAATTGATCCGCTGGAAATGTTTCGTACTGTATTTATCATTTTGGGTATTCCTGTAATTGCCGGCATTTTCTTTGCTCAAAAATTTCCGGTGATCACAAAAAAAATCAAACAGCCTATCCGGAGTATTTCACTGATACTTTTTGGTTTGTTCATAGTGATTGCTTTCCACAACAACCTGAATTACTTCACACAATACATTGATTGTATCTTCCTGATCGTACTTTTCCATCACCTGATGGCACTGGCTACTGGATATCTTTTCGCAGCTTCCTGGGGGCTCAACCGCATCAACCGCCGAACTATTGGTATCGAAACCAGCATTCAGAATTCAGGACTGGCCTTGGTTTTGCTTTTTAATCCACGGATTTTTCCTCCGGAACTGAATATGGGAGGCATGGCTTTTATCGCAGCCTGGTGGGGCATCTGGCACATCGTGGCCGGACTTAGCGTGGCCGGTTTTTGGGCCAGGTTCAGGCCTGTAAAACAGCTTGCCAATGGATAAAAAACGCGATCTTCCTCGATTGGACATCCCTTCGACAGCTTACAAAATCCTGTTTCAGCTGCTTCGGTTTTATTACCATCTCTACTATAAAAAAATCACAGTTTTAGGCTTGGAAAACATCCCAAATGACAAACCGGTCATCTTTGCCGCTAACCACCAAAATGCACTGATGGATGCGTTGGCCGTACTTTTTTATGCCGGACGTCCGGTTGTTTTTCTGGCACGTGCCGATATCTTCAGGAAAAAAATCATCGCACGGATACTCTATTTCCTGCGTATTTTGCCTGTTTACCGCATCCGCGATGGCGTAAATGTGGTCGAAAAAAACAAAGCCGTATTTGCCGAAACAGTGCGTTTACTCAAAAACGGCTTCGCGCTGACGATCATGCCCGAAGGCACCCATTCGCCGGGCAAAATACTGCAACCCCTTAAAAAAGGCATTGGCCGCATTGCTTTTCAGGCTGCTGAGGCTGTAAATTTCAAAGAAGAAATCTATATTATCCCTTTTGGAATCGATTATGAACATCCGGACCATGCCGGCAAAAAACTGCTGCTGAATATTGGCAAACCGATTGCCTTGTCTGCCTTTTACAGCGATTACAAACAACATCCGCAAGATGGCCTTACCAAACTGAAAGACTGCCTCGAAGAGCAACTGAAAAATCAAATCGTCCATTTCGGCCAGTTTGAAGACAGTAAAGCTTTCAGACTACTGACAAAACTAAGTCGCTACACAATACAAGAAATTTCAGGGGAAAAGGCAATCATCAAAGCGTTTAATAACGAACAAAACTTAGCCCAAAACCTAAATTTACTGGCCATCCAACGCCCTGAAAGCTACCAATCGCTGATTGCAAAAAGTAATGAATACCTGCAAAATCTTCAGCAATATCATCTGTGTGAAACGAGCCCGAGTCAGTTTAGCATTTCAGCGATCAGCCTGTTTTTTTCTGGTATTTGGCAGTTGATCACCTTTTTGCCATGGCTTATTGGCGTAATATTAAACTACCTTCCATACAAAATCCCCGGGCTGGTTGCTGGAAAGTTTAAAGACCCGCAATTTATCAGCTCGGTCAATTTTGTGCTGAGTTTTCTGCTTTTTCCTATTTGGTATCTGATTCTAGGCATCATCATTTATACTATTTCCGGTTCGATTGGCTGGACAATGCTTGGCTTGATGATGAGTCCGTATCTGGGATTGTTTGCCTTTTATCATTTCAGGCAGCAAAAACATTTCATCCGATTACTCCGATGGAAATGGTTCTGCAACCGAAAAAAAACTGTCTGCAAAAAACTCATTGAAGCCCGCAATGCGCTTCAAAAATATGCGCTGGAAATTCTCGGTGAACCAGCAAATTAAGCCAATTTAGGTGCAATAAACTGTTCCAGCCTGATCAGATCAGCCGTAAACTTCCGGATGCCTTCGGCCAGTTTTTCGGTAGCCATCGCATCTTCATTCAGCAACCAGCGAAACATTTTTTCGTCAGGAAGTATTTTCTCCTCATCCGATCCCAGGGCAATTTCTGGCGTAAGTTTTGGACTGATCACTTGCTGATCCTGCTCCAGCTCAGCCAACAGAGCCGGTGAAATGGTTAACAAATCACACCCTGCGAGTTCAATAATCTCTCCGGTATTTCTAAAACTGGCACCCATCACCTCGGTAGAATAACCAAACTTTTTATAATACTTGTAAATCGCTTTCACCGACAAAACACCCGGGTCTTCTTCGGCCGGAATATGCTCTACCTTGCGATGTGCCTTGTGCCAGTCGAGGATGCGTCCCACAAAAGGCGATATCAACTGCACTCCTGCTTCTGCGCAGGCAATAGCCTGAATCTTGCTGAACAGCAAGGTGAGATTCGTTCGGATTCCTTCTTTTTCGAGCACCTCGGCAGCTTTTATTCCTTCCCAGGTGGCAGCCACTTTAATCAAAATGCGCTCACGCGAAATATCATTGGCTTCATAAAGCCGGATCAGACTTCTGGCTTTTGCGATGGTTCCTTCGATATCGAACGACAGCCGCGCATCCACTTCCGTTGAAACCCTGCCAGGAACAATCTTCAATATTTCCAGTCCAAAATTCACAGCCAGTTTATCCAAACACAGTCCAAGCCTCTCCGAGGAAGAATCAGCCTGCTGCCGGGCATAAGCGATGGCCTCCTCAACCAAAGGGGCATAGCGCGGATCGGAAGCAGAACTGTAAATCAAAGAAGGATTGGTCGTGGCATCAATGGGCTGATACTGCCACATACTTTCGAAATCGCCGGTATCGGCTACTACTTTTGTGTATTGTTTGAGCTGTTTAAGGGTGTTCATCGTTCCGGAATTAGTCATTGTCCTGTTCGCAGCAAAGATAAAACTTCAAGCTGAACCAGCTTGAAATTCCATTCTTAAAATAAAATAACAAATATGAAATTCATTCAATAACCCAATGGAAAACGTTATCCCCGTAGCGAAAGCTGTTGCAGTTTTTCGTAGTCTGTAAGTTCTATGTGCTTTGTTTCGAGCTTTATGATGCCAGCTTGTTCAAACTCTTTGAGGATACGTGTGGCACTTTCCTTTGTCATATTCGACATCTCGCCTATCTCTTGTCGGGTGATGGTCAGGTCAAAAATCCTGGAGTTATAGATTTTCTCCGAGAGGTAAATCAACACATCAGCCAAACGACCATGCATTTGCTTTTGAGTGAGACTGACGAGACGTTGAAAATTGAGCACACTATTCATGCTGCAATGTTTCAAAAGCGACTCTGCAAAATCAGGATTAGTACGCATCACTTTTCGCAGATTTTCGATGCTGATAAAGCAGGCAGAGGTTTCTGTTAAGGCCGCAACACTGTAGTGATAACGGTAATCGGTAAACAATCCCGGACCACCAAATAGCTTCCAGGGAATAATGAGCTCCAACAGCAGGTTTTTTCTGTCATAGCCTTCGAGATACATCTTAGCCATTCCGCTTGTTATAATGATCATATGAGAGGCCGAAGTGCCTTGTTTTACAATATTTTCGCCAGCATTAAAAACAACCTCAAACCGATTGGCATTGGCAATCTTCAGCTCTTCCTGACTCAATAAATTAAACAAGGGTGAATGCGCGTTACAAGTTTGACAATTTATACAGGTATCTGATCTTTTTTTTATCATAATCTGAGTTTTATTCTGCAAAAGCTACATAAAGTTAAAAGGCTCTTTGTTTGTTTTTAGACAGCGAACAGGTGATCAAAAATACAAGAATTAATGATCTAACGCAATTCCAAATTTTTTTTATACTTGTATTTTTAACTTTTTGAGGTATTTAGGCGCATAAATTGATAAACCACTCCAAAAAGTTTGCTATGCAAAATGAACTTATTTCGCCCTTTTTGTGCATCTTCGCAAACAAATTGCATCCGGTATGCAGCACGTTATGGTCAGGTTATCTGTAATTATTACACTCATTATAACAACTTTATGCTTCAACTCAATTTTTGCCAGGGATTGGAAAGTTGCGATCAAACCAGCTGTTAGCATTCCTTTAGGTGATTTTGCTGCGCACCAATTGCATACAGGAAGTTTTGCAGAAACGGGTTTTAGCGGAATCCTTGAATTAAAACATCCGGTATATAAAAACTGGTCGCTGGCAGCCGAAAGCGGTATTGCCTTACATGCCGTAAATGTATCAGCCCTGGGTTTGGTTACTGTTCAAAACGACCCATTTATGGAAGATGTTTATATCCGAAGTGAAGCTATTCGGCAGGTATTTTTATTGGCCGGAACTTCTTACGCCTTTAAACTTGTTGGACTTTTTACGGCTGAAGCAGGAATCAAAGCAGGATTCTTGCATTCACAAACGCCTTATCAACTTTATAAACCACGATATTTTATGACGGGTCCGGCTTATTATGAAATCACTTCGGCTAAGGATTACAGTGCGGTTTTTTCGGCCGAAATAGCTGTGTATTACCCGATAAACGATTGCTACGAAGCCGGATTAAATTTTCAATGGATGAACGCCTCACCCGAATTTGGCTTTCATACTTCAGGAGGAGTGAGGGTTGACAAACGACCCGTGCAAATGTTAAATTTAGGTTTGGTTTGGAGATTTCGCTTTTAATTAACAAATAACAATAAATCAGCTCTTTTTTAGTTTATAAGTTGGCTTAATGGCCAATCCAATTAAAAATTAAGGTATGCATACTTTCAGAAATTTCGGTTTTGGGATTTTAATGGCTTTCGTGCCGATCATACTTTCGGCTCAAAACACAGGCATCGGACAATGGCGCACACATCTGCCTTATCAAAATGTGATTGATGTAGAAGCATGGGATTCAAAAATCTATGCTGCAACGCCCTATGAATTGTTTATTTATGATAACGAAGATAATAGCCTGAGCCTCTTGAACAAAGTTAATGGCCTCAGCGATATCGGAATCAGCTCCATCGAATTTAGCGGAAGCTTGCAGGTTTTGTTGATTGCTTACAAGAATAGTAATGTTGATCTCATTACTGATGAAGGAATCATCAACCTTAGTGACATCAAAGACAAAGAGTTAATCGGTAATAAAACCATTAACAATGTGATGTTTCACAACAAACTGGCCTATCTTTCCTGTGGGTTTGGTATTGTGGTACTCGACATCGAACGACAGGAAGTGAACGACACCTATTTAATTGGCTCGCAGGGAAGCTATATCAATGTGTTTGATTTGGATATCTACGATGAAAAACTGTATGCAGCCACCGAATCCGGAGTGTATTATGCCAGTCTGGAAAGTCCAAATCTGGCAGATTACAATGCCTGGACCAAAGACGAAACACTCCTTCATCCCGACCTTTCGTACAACCAAATCGAAACTTTTAACAATTGGATATTGCTTAACTACTCAAGAAATGTTTACAATACTGACACCCTGTTCATCTATAATGGTGATCAATGGGACTATTTTGAGCGCGAAAACACCTCCCGAAGAGCAATGTTACGTGCCTATGAAGACCAGCTACTTATTTGCAACAACTACAACCTTTATGTTTACGATACGCAACTCCAACTCGAAAAAAACTTCTACAATCCCGGCAGTGCATCCATTGAACCCAAGGCAGTGGTGCGCGACAGCCGTAACACTTATTGGATTGGTGATCGGTGGCGTGGTTTGATCAAAACAACCAATGGATTTGATGGAGAAGACTTCAAACCCAATGGCCCCGGAACTATAAATGTTTACGAACTTAAAGCCCGTGGCAACAAGGTGTGGGTGGCCAGTGGCGGACGTGCCAACAACTGGGCTAAATTATATATGGCTGATGGCGTATTTGCTTATGATGGCACTAGCTGGACAACGCACAATCGCGCTAATACGGCTGCTTTCGACACTATTTCTGATTTTGTAAGTGTTGCTATTGATCCGCAAAACACCAACAAAGCCTACATCGGAAGCTGGCAGGAGGGCATCATGGCATTTGAAAATAATCAGCTAGCCGAAGTTTATTCTGAACACAACAGCAGTCTGCAAAGCTGGGTAGCCGATCCAAATCTGGTGAACATCAGCGGGCTTGATTTTGACAGCTACAACAATCTTTGGGCTGCCAACACCGGCGCACCCAATCTGCTCTCGATGCGAACCCCGTCAGGTGAATGGCAGTCATTTAACCTGGGAGCTTCGGCCAGCGGAATCGACATCGGCAATATGATCATCGACAGGAATAACTACAAGTGGATCATACGTAGAAACGAAGGCATGGTGATGGTGTTTAACGATAATAATACCTTCGACATTGCAACGGATGATAAGTTAAAAATACTGAATGGCACCGCCGGAAACGGAGCAATCCCCGGCAATCAACTTCTTTCGATGGCTGATGATCTGGAAGGTGCGGTATGGGTTGGCACAGATGCCGGACCAGCTGTTTTTTACAACACAGAACGGATTTTTATGCAAGGCCAGAATTTTGATGCAACAAGAATTTTAGTTCCCCGCAACGATGGCACCGGACAAGCTGATTACCTGCTCGGAAGCGAAAAGATCCTTTCGATTGCCATTGATGGAGGCAACAACAAATGGTTTGGCACTGAAAACGGTGTATTCCAGATGTCGCCCGATGGCCTGGAACAATTGAATTATTTCAATATGGCTAACAGCCCTTTGCTGTCGAATACCGTAAACAGCATTGCCATTACAGATGATGGTGAAGTGTTCTTTGGTACAAACAACGGGATTATCTCTTACAAAGGAATCGCAACTCCCGGAGAACCAACTAACAGTGAGGTTTATGCTTATCCAAATCCGGTGCGCCGCGAATATAACGGACCTATAGCCATCAAGGGCCTTGTACGTAATGCCATCCTCAAAATTACGACCATAAACGGGAATCTGGTCTATCAAACCCGGGCCGAAGGCGGACAAGCTGTCTGGGATGGCCGTACGCTTAATGGAAAAGCGGTTGAACCAGGGATTTATCTTGTTTTTGTAAGCGACGATGCAGGCCGTGAAACCATAGTAACAAAAATTATGATGATGCGCTAAATGGGTGCTGACAAAATCCGCGGGATTGTATTAAATCAAATCAGATATAGCGATACAAGCCTGATCGTTAAGGTTTATACTGATACTTACGGTTTGCAGTCGTACCTTATTAAAGGTGTCTTTCAAAAACGATCGCAGTTCAGGCCGGCACTCTTTCAGCCCATGAGTGTGATTCAATTTGTGAGCCAGCACAAGCAAGGCAAAGAGCTTCATTATATGCAGGAAATCAGCCTGGAAATAAGCTTTCACCAACTTCATCAGGACATGGGGAAAAATGCCGTGCTGATGTTTATGAGTGAGCTGCTTAGTCATGCCATTCATAGCCAGGAATCTGATCCCGATCTCTTTGATTTTTTAATTCAAACCATCCAATGGCTCGATCTGACAACTGATTCCTATGCTGCCTTTCCGCATTATCTTATGCTGGAGTTAAGTCGTTTTTTAGGTTTTTATCCCAAAAATAGCAGCTTTAGTGATGGAGCAACTTTTGATATGATGGAAGGTCAATATAAAAAACAACAGCCCGAACATCCTTATTTTTTAGATGAATCACTAAGTGAATACTTACATCAGCTTGCCTCTATAGTCCCGGAGCAATTGGCAACACTCAAATGGAATCCCAATTACAGGCGACAGCTGCTTGGTGAATTGATCAACTATTACAAATTACATTTGCCCGGCTTCAATGGGCTAAAGTCGCACGAAATTCTTAAGGTAGTACTGGGCTGAGTAAGTGGTTGAGCCTTATCGTAAAGTGAAATTAACCTGACCGATCAAACTTTCACCTTCATAGATATCTACGGCATAAACACCCTCCTGAAGTTCCTGGGTATCGCGTTTATCCCAATAAACACAAACTTCCTGATTCTGATTCTGATAGTCAATGGTTTTCATGACTGAATATTGTAATCTCTCGCCCTGAACCACGAAGGAATATTCATCACCCCTGCCTTTGGCCAAAACTTTACGATCAGGTGCTGCGATTCGGATATAGATTTGTTTGGTACCAGCCGCTACAACTTTGTTTTCAGCCAGGGTGAAACATACCTTAATACGCTCAACTCTTTTTACTTTATCAGTCTCCACCTCTCTGTTGCTGCCCCGCTGACGAATACCTGCAGCAGATACGTTGAAGGTACGCATTTCGGCAGCCATCTCAACCACATCGGTAAGCTCTTCTTTGACTTTACTTAGCTGGATATTACGTTTGCGTTCCAGGTTAAATTCTTCGCGGATACGCTCATTCTCCTCTGTTAATTCACGGTTTACGGTGTATAATGAATCCATCTGCCTAACATAGCCTTGGGAAATCACCTGAAGCTGTTCGAGTTTCTTTTTGATCTTATAATATTCCCATTGGGTATTGAGCAATTTCTTAATCTCAACAGCATTGGCCTGTATCACACTATCCTTGGCCGTAAGCGAGTCGGCCAGTGCCCCATAGGCTTCTTTAGTTTGGTTATGTGCCACTATTAAGCTGTCAACCTCGCGCACCAATGCAATGCGCTGCTGATCTTTTTCTTCCTGCAACACACGCAAATTCGATTTAGTTGAAATCAGCCAGATAGATAAGCCAATGATTATCAAAGCAAAAATTGCCAGAATAATGTATAGCCATCTGGTTGCATTCGGCGAAGGGATAGGCTGATTTTGAGCGGACTTTTCCATAATACTTATGTTTCCATTTCGTTATGCAAAAATAGTGCAAATCAACGATATTTGCAAGTTGAATTCCAGCTTAAAAAGCGATCTCTCATGACTGATAACCCTTTAAAACGACTCTTCATAGCCATTCCGCTTCCGGATACAAATCCTCTGCACAAGCTTCTTGATCAGCTCAGGCATCAACTGGCACCCGAAAAGATCAACTGGGTGAAAATGCAAAACCTTCATCTTACACTAAAATTCTTTGGTCCGGTTCGCACAACTCTGATTCCTCAAATCATTTCAACAACACAGGATTGTATTTCACAACACAAAAGCTTCACCCTCGATTTTGACAAGACCGGAATCTTTGGCAGCAGATACGACCCCAAAGTGCTTTGGCTGGGGACAAAAACCCCACCCGATGAACTCCTCTCATTAACCGAAAACCTGCTCAATCAACTGGATAACATTGGATTTAAACGCGACAGACAAAACTTTGTGCCTCACCTCACCCTGGGAAGGATCAAACAGTTGAAACAAAAACCATATTTCCAACAAGTGGTGCAACGTATTCCACAGCAATCGTATCTCAAAACTACTATCAAAGAGGTGAGGCTTTACGAAAGCATCCTGCATAAAAGCGGCCCGGAATATTTTGTTGTTGAACACTTTAGCCTGGGTTGAGCAAAAGCTGTGTGATTCGTTGTTGTGATGTTGTTGCACAATCCTACCCAGAATAGCCCTTTAAGTGTTAGAAAACTCTTAAATAAACAAAACCCGGAAGTTTAAGACTGCTACTGTAGTACCTTTGTGAAAAAGAACAGATGATACAACAAACAGTAACAGCAGGCGATCATAAAAACTTGCTAAAACTGATCAAAAATTATAAAACCCCATCTATACGCAGCAGTTTATGGCAAATTGCCAACACCTTCCTTCCATATGTTGGCCTGTGGATACTCATGATTTATGCCATCCAAATCTCTTATTGGTTAGTGATTCCTTTAGTGATTATCGCTGCCGGATTAACCGCCAGGCTATTTATTATTTTTCACGATTGCGGACATGGTGCCTTTTTTAAATCGAAGCTTGCCAACGATGTTGTCGGAATCTTTTTAGGCATACTCACTTTTACACCTTATTACCGCTGGCATCATGCACACCTCATACACCACCGAACGGCCGGAAACCTTGACAAACGAGGCATAGGCGATGTGTGGACATTAACAGTAGATGAGTTCAATGCCCTTTCGAAAAAACGCCAGCACTGGTACCGGCTTTATCGCAATCCGATTGTGATGTTTCTGATCGGTGCCCCCTTAATGTTTTTGGTTAGCAATCGTTTTACGCGTAAGGACTTTAGCAGGAAAGAACGATTAAGTGTTTACTTCACCAATTTAGGATTACTGGTTTTGTTGCTCGGTCTTAGCCTGCTTGTTGGGTTTAAAACTTTTTTACTGATTCAGCTGCCTATAACTTATCTGGCTTCTGCCGGCGGAGTTTTTCTGTTTTATGTTCAGCATCAGTTTCCTGATGTACATTGGTATCGCGACGAGGAATGGGATTACAGCAAAGTAGCTATTACGGGGGCTTCGTACCTGAAATTGCCAAGGGTGCTTCAGTGGTTCTCGGGCAATATCGGCTTTCACCATATCCATCACCTGAGCTCTAAAATACCAAACTATAAACTGGAACGCTGTCATAACGAGAACAAACCCTTTCAACAAGTCGTGCCTGTGAAGCTGCTGGACAGCTTCTACACGCTCAATCTCAGGCTGTGGGACGAAAAACGTCAACAATTAGTAAGTTTTAGTGAAGCAGGTGTTTAATTGCTTGTCACTCAATATTCCGTACGAAAAATCTGTATTGCCTGATTCCTGAAATTCAAAATTTTGCAATCATTTTTTCGGACGGATTGCTTTAACGGATTGCTTTAAAAGAGACATAAAAATTCAGCAAAAGACATGCCTTGCTGTATAAATTCATTCAACACGCAATCTATTTTTAATACGTATATTACTTATAAACACACAGATATGCCGTATCTTTGCTTACTTCAACTTTGAATTTTGTGTTTTTGTCAACGATAAAGGTTTGCCCGGCCATGAAGGTTTCCGGCTTTGTTTTTCCGGGTAAAAGCACTTTCATCTCACCAGTAACAACCGTCATATGTTCGATGGTTGAGGTTCCAAACTCGTAAGCTCCGGCAGCCATCACGCCAATAGTGGCAGGAGCCGAAGCCGTTTCAAATGCAATAGATTTTACTTTTCCGTCAAAATATTCATTAGTTTTAAACATGATATAAATGGTTTTGGTAATACAATACTTATTCTGAATAGCCAAATAACTTCCTGGCTTTGATTCTTTTAGCAATAAATACAGGCACATGTGTTTCCCAATTCGAATCGCCCAGCCTGAGCATCTCAAGCACTTCGTGCGAACGGATAGATAAAAATTGGGGATGAGCTTCCTGAATGTCAATAATTTTCCTATTCTCGAGCAAGTGCTGATACAGATGTTTGACTTGTACTTCCCATTTAAGATCCTGACTTTGAAGCTGTTTGTTGGTTACCGGATTTAAAACAGGATAAAGATATACCTTAACATTATCGGGAAACAGCTTTCCGAGGGCTTCGAGTATGCCTCCTTTTAAATCAGCGTAATAGCTTTCATCCATCACCTTTTCGAAGGTGTCGAGCCCAATCACCAAGCGGAGCTTAATCGTTCTGAACTGCGAAAGATAACTCACCAGTTTGTAGAACTCTCTGAAGTTGCTCACCATCACATGCTGGCCCATTTCGTTGAGCAGATCAACTCTTTCCAGAAAATCACGCTCGTCAAAATCATCTTTTTCAAACAGGTTATTCAATGTGATCTCACACAAGGAAAGGGTATTGGTTTTATCATAATCTTCATCCTTTTTAAACAAGCTGTAACTGGTTTTAAGCATATCGGTAGTAACATAAGTTACCGGACGAAAACTACCTCTGAACAACAAAACGTTTTTCCTGTATAACATATCATCAGGCTCCTGCACATCGCCATAGCGATCGAACATGATGGCTTTTGTCATCCCATTTTTTACCAGCTGAACGCCAAGCAGGCGGTTATCTACATAACTCAGCTCCGGACCACTCATATGTATCATGGTGATGGCCAGCCTGTCGCTGCTCAGGTTATCCATCAGCGACTGCAAAAAGGCATTAGGTCTGTCGGATAAATAAAAACAGGCATAAATCAAATTCACACCTAATATTCCAAGGGTGTTTTGCTGCAACACATTATCATTCTCCAACAGCCGTACATGCAAAATAACCTGATTGTAATTACCACCCTGCCTAAGTTGAAACCGAACACCCATCCAGCCATGACTCACATTATCCTTGAAAAAATTTAGGGTTGAAACCGTATCAGCAAAAGCAAAAAAGCGCGTTTCCGTCTTTACTTTGTGCTGTAACAATCGCGTAAGCTCCTCATATTCGGCATCAAGCATCAACAACAACCGCTCGCGCGAGACATACCGCTTTGCACTCCTATCCTTGCAATAAATCGCATCACTATAACTCTTGTCGTAAGCCGAAATGGTTTTGGCAATAGTGCCTGAGGCTCCTCCTGCATGAAAAAAATTACGCCCAACTTCCTGCCCTCCGCCAATCTCGGCAAAACTGCCATAAATGGTCGAATCAAGGTTGATCTGTAAAGCTTTACTATTTGTGGCAAGTATTTCGCTGGCACCTGTCATATACTTCTTTCTTGTTGCGGCAAAGATACGGCTTTCAACTTTCCATTTCGATTCAACCAAAATACATCACATGGAAAAGCCGCAGCATTCAACTGTCCGAATATGAACAACACCACTTTAAAATCGAACAAAACCTATCCTTATCAGATAAATAAAAATGCGTTATTTTGTTAGTAAAGAATAACTTACTGAAGTTTCGCACTTCAATTAAGGTTCTGATAATGTGACAAAAAGGAAAATTAAATTTTCGATAAAACACAGATAAACAGGGTTATAAATTTTTTCATTTCACTATAAAGTTGGAATTATAACCCCTTAGTCAAGGAATGATTATTAGCAGAGCGCAAAGCGTGGCTTGTAGCCCCCAAACCTCTACCTGGCTGGTAGACAGGCCCAAAAATGGGGGCTTTCGACCCAGACTAGCACGAAGAAAAGGTGAAATGAGAATCATTAAGTTAAGTCAATTCTGAAATTTCAGGCGGGCTGGAGCCCCCATTTTTGGGGGTTTGGGGGCAATGTGCAAAGAATAATCTTTTTCAAATATGATGTGTATTTCAAGTATGTTTCTAACATAAATCAGAGTGGATTAAGTGTATGTGCGAAACTTCAGTAAGATTACTTAAAAGAAAGGCTGCAAACAGAATTGTCCTAAAGCAAAATTCTGTGAGATTTTCCCAAAGTGAACTCTGATCAATTAAGCTTCGTATTAAGTTTTTTGCGGAAAATTGCGAAAGCCCTTTATGTTGTCACCACCCCTCCTATTTTCCATAAGCAGGCAATGATTGCCTTTTGCCTCTCTAAATTGAACCTGTTTTTAAATATTTTTTCACTGTTGTCCGGTAAAAATCATTTATAAACGCTCAATCGCCTTAATATTGACGTCCCTACGGGACTCGGGCTAATCAGGGGTAACTTTTTATTCTACCCACATTTTGTCCCTAACGGGACTGTCCCGTTAGGGACAAAATACGGGTAGTCAGTGTTTTATAAATTAAGAAAAAGTCCCGTAGGGACGCTATTATCAATTTACCAGACAACATTGATATTTTTTCTTGAAAAATTAAAATAGTTTTAAAAATAAATACGTACTTTTACATCTCAAGACCAATTCTTTGCAAAAACTATTGATTAATCAATTGGCACAACATAATACAGTAATTGAAGCCAAGCGGGGTTGTGCGGAAAATATGGAATATTTGATTAACATAAATTACTGCCTCTGGAGAATTCATGAAGCCCCTTGCCTTAATAGTACCGTTCTACCGGCAAACTGGCAATGGGATGTGGATGATTTCTATTTTTATACACATGGCCTAACAGCCGATACATACACCTTTACAATCACTGACAATGCTACACCAGAACCCAATATCGTAACCGGCACTTTCGTAATCGAACTTGATAACAGCCATTTTAGTTTTCCGGATAATTATTTTGAAGTCACATCAGACAAAAGCTTACCCGATACTGAATATTCAGAAAATTTCTACACTTTCGAAAAAGGCATTCACATTTCTAATGGCGCAACACTCACAATCAACAACTCCGAATACGAATTTGGACCCGATGCCTCCATCATCATTGAACCCGGTGCCAAGCTGATTGTAAACAATACAATCCTTACAAACAGTAAGTATTGTGCCCCCGATTTTAAATTATGGAAAGGGATCCAGGTGAGAGGAAACAGCGATGAAAGTCAATTACCCGAATATATCGATCAGCAATGGGTGTATCATCAGGGGCGACTTAAATTGCAGGATGCCGTGATTTCTTTTGCCGAAACAGCTATATCAGTTGCCAAACGCAACGCGGCAGGTGAGATTGATTGGAGTAGTGGTGGTGGCATTGTGGTGGCACAAGGCAGCCAGTTTATCAACAACCCTGCAGCAGTTGCATTTATTCCGTATCGTGCTGCCAACTTAAGTCATTTTACAGATTGCAGCTTTTCATTGAACAAAGATTACATTTCCGGCAATACCTTTTTTAAACATATTGACCTAAACCAAATTAATGATGTCCGCTTTAGGAGTTGCAGTTTCTCGGTAATGCAACTGCCTGATGTTTCGCCATACAACCAAGGCATTGCAGCCTATAGCAGCTCCTTTAGAGTATTGCCTGATTGTGAGCCTGAAACAATCCCTTGTCCTGATGAAAACCTGTTGCCCTCACTCTTCACGGGCTTCTACAGAGCCGTGGGGGTTTATAATGATGGCTTACGAAAGACGACTCATTTTGAGGTAGATAACACCTTGTTTATCAGTAATAGCACCGGTATCTATGCCACAAACACCGATGGGGCAGTGATGACGGACAACACTTTTGAAATTGGATACAACAATACCGACTGTGAAAAATGCGGTAAATCAGGTGCTTTGGGAATTGATCTTCTGGCTTCTGCCAATTTTGTGATCGAAAACAATGGGTTCAGCAGGCACAGTGCTGCACAGCCGGGCGATTACGTAGGCATCAGGGTAACAAATTGCCCTTCAGAGGATGATGATATCTACCGCAACCAATTCAATGGCTTGAGTGTAGGAAATATGGCTGTTGGTGTTAACAGAAGTACGTCTTCGAATGATGCAACAGGAGTATCCTATCAATGCAATGAGAATGAACTGAATGATATTGATTTTTGGGTGAAAGATTTTTCAGCGCAATCACAAATTAGAGGAAATGTAGGCGAACAGCTCCTGGCCTCTGGCAATACGCTAACTGACCCTGCTTTTGCTACCATTCAATTCCTGAATGACTATACGCAGGATATTAGATATTATTACTATCAGCTAAACCTTTTAGAGGAATTATCGGAATACTCTGCTTATGTATATCCTTATCCAATAAATACCTCTAACCCTTGTTTGCCGGATTGTGGCAGTGGGGGAGGCGGCATTTCGCTCTCGGATGCGGAAAAAACTGCATTGGAGCTTGAATATGCAGATGGTTTAGCTGATTACAACAGCGTTGAAACTTTGTATAACTCACTGCTCGATGACGGCAATACACAGGCCGAAATTGCAAGCCTGCAAGCCGCAACACCTGCTGATATGTGGACACTTCGCAGTAAACTGCTTGGCACGTCGCCGCATCTTTCAGATGAGGTATTGAAACAAATGGCCGACAGGGCTGATGTATTTCCCGATGCTGTGCAGTTTGAGGTATTGGCATCCAATCCCGAGGAGTTGCGCAAAGAAGAGTTGATGAGCTACCTGGAGCAAAAAAGCGATCCGCTCCCTGAATATATGCTTGAAATACTCAGACAGGTTGCTACCGGATCCTCCTACAAATCGGTGCTGCAGAGCCAGATGTCATTCTACCAGGAGAAATACGTAAAGTCAGCACAGCGTATCATCCGTAGTTTGCTTTTCGACAGCATTACCGACTACAACCAACTCAGGCAATGGTACGACAATATAGGTGGTTACCAAATGGATTTACAAATTGTGAATACCTGGATAGCCGAAGGAGCCTATGATGTGGCACTTGATTTTGCCGAAGTATTGCCTGCCATGCACCAGCTGGAAGGAGATCAGCTGGCAGCACACGAAGAATACATGAGTCTGTTGGAAATGTCTGTTGACCTGGAACAGCAAAACCGGAACATTATGCAACTGACTGCACAGGAGCTGGCCATGATCAGCACACTAGCCCAAACCGCAAGTCCACATGCCCAAAGCAAAGCCAGGGCAATGCTTGAATATGCCTACGGCGAGCATTATTTTGAATGCCCTGATGTACCCGAAACGGTTGTCCTGAAATCAAACCAACCCATTTCTGCCGACAAGCTGGCCGATGCTATGGGTCTGCAACTCAAAGCTGAACCCAACCCGGCTGCTGATTGGGCACAGTTTAGTTGGCAATTGCCCGGTGATGCCGGACATGCTATACTGGAAATTTATGATGGTATGGGTAGGCTTTTGCAAAGCATCCAGCTTCAAGGCAATCAGGGTGCTCATTTGCTTGATACCCGCAAGTTGCCTGCTGGTATCTACAGTTGTGTGCTAAAGGCAGCCGGAATGCAAAAAACTGTTAAGTTAGTTATCCATTAGATTTCACAGTTTCCCGCTATGCTAAGGCATAGCGGGAAACATTATTAATAAAAAGATGAAAGACTATAAAATCTTCCAATTTTTATCTATCTTCTTTCTGATTATTTTCCTTAGCAGTACTGCCTTACATGCCCAGGACAACTGGCAAATCAGCTGGCAACAGTGTTATGGAAGCGAATGGGATGAAGAAGCAGTTGCAATAACAGAAACACCTCAGGGATATCTTGTGCTGGCAAGAATTTACAATGTTGACCCCAATTTTGATTATTTTCGTAAGGTGATTGTGTATCATATTGATAGAAAAGGCAATCTTTTATGGAAACGTATTTATGGTGGATCGAATGGCGAGTATCCCGGAGATATACTATCCGACAAGCAGGGTAATTATTATGTAAGTATTAAAACATTTTCAAACGATGGCGATGTGCAGTCTGTTTACCACGGTGGTGGAGATCGTTGGATCGTAAAAATCGACATCGAGGGCAATATCCTCTGGGAACGCTGTTATGGTGGAAGCGGAGAAGAATACGGTGCAAGACTGAAGCTGTTAAGTGATGGCAATATACTGGCTTATAGTGCTACAACTTCCGGTGATGGAGATGTTCCGGTCAACTATGGCTACCTTGATAATTGGTTATTGATTATCAATCCTGATGGAGAAATACTACAAAGTCGTGTATTTGGCAATATTGGGCAGAACAATATCTTTGACATCACCGAAACCCGTGATGGAGGTTTTTTCTTTGCCACCAAGGCTTCAGAGGTGGAAGGAATGGTTGAAGGAGATTATCACGGTGGGCAAGACGATGTTTGGGCTGTAAAGCTGGATGCCGGGCTGGAAATTGAATGGCAAAAGTTGTACGGCGGAAGCGGGTCAGACTATGGAATGCAAGGGGTGATTGAACTGGAAAATGGTTATATTTTCCTGGCTTTGACGAAATCGCCTAACGATGGGGATGTATGGGGCTATCACTATGGCGATAAGCCTGATATCTGGGTGGTAAGGATCGACAGCCTGGGAAACATCCTTTGGCAGAAGTGTCTGGGTGGTAGTAGTTGGGATTACCCAATGGCAGGTATATACCAAATGCAGGACAGCAGCTTTATGGTGGTGGCAGAAACGCGGTCATCAGACGGTGATGTGCAGGGATATCACCCAGGTAATAGCACCTACGACATCTGGATGAGCCGCCTCTCAGCAGATGGTGAGCTGCTATGGAACCGGTGTTTTGGAGGAGCCGGGTGGGAACGGCCTGCCGATAATGTGCTGCAACTGGCAGACGACAACTGGCTTATCGCTGCCGGAGCAAGCAAATACAAGCTTGCCGACAGCCTCCTGAGTGGCGATATGGCATGCGTATCCGAAGAATATGGCAGACAAATTTGGCTCTACAACTTCAAAGACTGTGCCAACTACATGCCTGCCACGCCCCAGCCACCCACCGGCCCGGATACGCTCTGCCATACCGTGGATAGCACTTCGGTTTATCAAATAGCCGGCGACAGCACGGCCTGGGGCTACCACTGGCAGATTGAGCCCGCCGAAGCCGGCAGCATCACTGTCGACAGCCTGCAGGCCATGGTAAAATGGAACAGCAGCTACCAGGGGCCGGCACACATCAGCGCAGCAACCTGGAACGATTGCGGAGAATCGGCATGGTCAAGCGCCAAAACCACCATGGTTTACAGCTGTGTGGGTCTGCCCGAACAAAAGGATACAGGGCTGGCAGTGGCTGTTTACCCCAACCCCGCCAAAGACTACATCATTTTTGAAATGCAAGCAAATAAAAGTACTGTATCAACACCCATGGAAATAATCGATATTTACGGCCGGATAGTTGCCAGCCTGCCAATGGTGTCAGGCAAAGCCGTGCTTGATGTAAGGTCGTTTAGCAGCGGGGTTTACTTTTACCGGCTCAGTCATGAAGGCCGATACCAGGCAGGGAAATTTGTTGTGCGATAAGAAAAACGAAAATGAACGAAAGGAGTTTTAAATGGAAATTATTCGGACACGGATCACGCTTTGACAAGACTCCCTTCGGAACAGGTACCCAGGGCATCACAGCACTGGTAGATCCGCTCCAGGGAGTACTTTACCAAAAAACTGAACTTAAACCCATTTGACTTTCAATTGAAAATATCTTAATTTAGCTCTCGAATCAAAACCAATTACCTTATGTTATGCTGCCAATTTTTGTGGAGAAACGTTCTACAAAAAGTTAAAAAACTGAATCAACAGCATGTTTATTTTGTGTATAAATCAGTGATACAAGCATTTACCCTCTCATTTCTTAAGAAATCAAACGATAGATTCCTTTATACATGCGGCAGTTTAAAAAAAAGGTTGATGGAGAGAATCGGTGATATAGTTGGAGGTTAAGAGAAATAAAATACATATCATTACAAAATAAACCATACTTATATACAATGCTTATCATATAGTTACACAATAATTTAGGCTGATATAAACAAAATTTTGCAAATATGCTGATTAGAATTAGTATAATTTCATTTCGAATGTGTCCAAAATGTATGAGCTATTCTTTTGCGAAACAACAAATGGTAATACAAGCAACATGTGTACTGAAGGAAATACGATATAAAAACTATAGGCTTTTTCTCTTATTGACTAAATTGCATATAATATTGAAATACAAGATATTACCCCCCCCCCCACTATTTTATCAAGTATTTCTGGACCAAAATCAGTGTACTTTTCTTACACGAGAAATTATGTAGCATATTTTACAAACAAACACATTTATTGGTTAGGGAAGAACAGATTCGACCGAATCAGCGTCATCTTCTTATAGCAATGCGATGCACAGAAGATGGCGACTATGTTGAGTGATAATCGATTAAAGCGGGTCACTAAAACTTAAAATTACTTTTTAAATTAGCAAATATATTTATTATTCACATCAAATAAATAACCTAAGAAAATGAAATATTTAATAACTTTTATACTTATCCTGTTTTTTACTCACAGTTTATTTCCTCAGGATTTTGAGGAATCACAACTGTATGTTTATGTTGTAGATGAAGATGCCATTCCACAATTTGTTTACAAAGATGGTAGAACACAAGCCATTGTTGACGATTTAAACCTGAAGAATGTGCTTAATAATTACGAAGTCTATGATTTTGAAAGATATCTTTCGTGTGTGGACTCTATTACACTGCCTGATAAATACGATCTGGACCGTGTATATAAATTGTCATTTGGAGGTAATGCTGAAAATTTAAAAACCGAGCTTGAGCAATCATACAGTCATTATTATGACCTGGTGGAACGAGTGCCGGTGCTGCATTTGGCATATACACCCAATGACTATCATTTTCTTGATGAAACCCTTGGCCCTAACTGGGCTCTGGATGTAATCAATGCCAAGCAGGCATGGGACATCACCCAGGGTGATTCTAACGTAATAATAGGCATAACTGACTTTGGCTTTAATCTGAATCATGAGGATCTGATCAATAAAGTGCAAGTGACTTATGGAGGAAGTGGAATAGTTGGAGGACATGGCACGGCTGTGGCAGGTGCTGCCGCCGGTGACACTGACAACTCTACTGGCATGAGTAGTATTGGTTTTAACAGTAGTCTCGCTGTTGGGTTTTGTGATTACGAACGAATATGTCAAATGGCTGTTGACGGTGTAAAAATTATAAATACAAGCTGGGTAAGTGGTGGTTCTACAACCCACATGAATCTATTGAATTTAGTGCGAGAAATGGGCACACTCGTTGTTTCCGCGGCTGGAAATGGTACAGAACAGTTTCCGGACAACCCAACCGGATATCGTTTTCCAGCAGCACATGAGGCTACCCTGGCAGTAACCAGCATCGGGTCTTACCTTAACCATTTGCATATAAAACCAAACGGGGACACCATGTACCATACACACCATGACATGATCGATATTTGCGCCCCCGGATACGGCATTATAGTTCCTTGGGAAGGCAGCAGTAATACTAATTATATCATTGGATGGGGCAGTTCATACGCGTCTCCCATGGTGGCTGGCCTGGCCGGATTGTTGCATTCGCTTGACCCTGACCTGAGCCCGGCCGAGCTAAAAGCTGTGATTCAAGCTACTGCCCAACCAGTTTCTGATGCATATCTGTTTCCAGAGGGTCACCTAGGAGCAGGTGTTATAAACGCCTATGCAGCAGTTGATTTTATAGCTAACTGTGCCCCAACAATAATTAGTGTGAATACAAGCTGGGATAAGGATAAAACGTTTTTCTGTGATATCATCGTAGAAGAAGGAGCAGTTTTAGAGGTTTTTTCAAACCTGAAGTTTGGAAAAAACGCAAAGATTATTGTTAAACGTGGTGGTCACCTTATATTGGATGGTGCAAAACTATCCTTTATCGAAAAGGACAGGGGCCTCTGGCCAGGCATAGAAGTATGGGGGACATATGCTGAAAGCCAGTTCCCTTCCGGAAATCCACACCAAGGCAAAATCACCATGCGTAATGGTGCAACAATCGAAAATGCTCGAACCGCAATTTTAGCCGGTAGATCAATCGCATCTCATCATACTGAGAAAGGGAATGGTGTTCCGATTATACCAAATAACCAATATAACGGAGGTATTGTCATTATTAACAGGGCTAGTTTTGTTAATAACAAAGTAAGCATTTACTGGCCACCCTACGAAAACCACCACCCCATCGATCAAAGCATTATGGATAACGCCAGCTTTGTGCATAATACTGACTTCATTTATAATGCACCACCAAACGCAGAAATAGATTCCGAAGTATTCATTATGCTCAATGGTGTAAGGGGCATCGGAACAAAAGGCAACCATTTCAGTGGAAAAGAACAAACCGGCATACTTAGTCTTAATGCCGGTTTTACTGTGAAGTCAAGTTGCCTGGACGAGTTTTTGCCCTGCCAAAATTATCGTCTGAGCACCTTCAACAACTTACGCTATGGTGTTCGTGCACTGGGTTCAGCCTCAGGAAAAACATTTGGCATTGATACTGCGGTTTTCAACAATACTCTCACAGGTGTTTACACCAGCCAGGTTGATCATTTCTCAATCACAAGGTCAAAGTTTAATGTCTTGCCCTCGGGCCAGGCTCCTGACCACATGGGCGGTATATATGTGGATGGCAATGCCTTTGGCTTTCAAATTGAAGAAAACCAATTTACCGGTAATTATACACCCAGCCCTTATGGGGGACCTCTTAATATTGGCATCACATTCAACCAGACTGGTCCCTTTGCCAATGAGTTGTACAACAACAAATTTGAACAACTCAACATTGCCACCCTTTCCATGAACCAGAATCGCGATCAATTGGGTACTGTAGGACTGTGCATCAAATGCAACAACTATGTCGGAAATGAATATGACATTGTGGCTGACTACGATGACCAACAATATGCCTGGGGTGGTATTGCCACCCATCAGGGCTCGTCCGCTGCGGCCCTTGATGCCCCAGCCGGCAATCGATTTAGTTGGGCCAATAACCCAAATGCACCTTATTCGGATATCTACAATCAGGGGTTAAATATTTACTATTATTACCATGCGAACGCTTCACCTTCTCTACAATTAGAGCCGAAATATTACAACGACGATAAAGTAACAATTGAAAAAGGTCATCCTCAAGCAAACTGGGATCCTGAGCTTAGCTGCCCCACCAATCTCAACCCATCCGGCGGTGGCTACAATGAAGAAGAACTTCGGGGCATGATGGCGGAAGCCGAACAAGAAGCCGATTCAACACAAAACCTGATCGATATCCTCAAAGATGCTGGTGACACAGAGACCCTACACTGGGACGTGAGCATGAGTGCGCCCTGGCAGGGCATGGAGGTGTATAGCGAGTTGATGTCGGTTGGCCCCTATGTGAGCGATACCGTGCTGGCCGCCGCCATTGAAAAGGAAAACGTGCTGATGGATGCCATGATCCGTGATGTGCTGGTGGCCAACCCCCACAGTGCAAAAAGTGAGGCCCTTATGGAAAAACTGGATCAACGCTTTCAGCCCTTGCCCGACTATATGGTAGAAGAGATATTGCAGGGCCAAAGCCTGGTTTCGGTGTATGAAAACCTTCAGGCGAACCTCAGCCAGGAAAAGCAGAAACAGGCCGCGTATCAAAAACAGCTTGTGCAGCTTTACCTGAGCGATACCTTGCAACCGGTAGGCTCAGCCGATAGCCTGGTGAACCTGCTGTTAGCCTCTGACCATTCCGCTCCCTGGTACCGGGCCGCTTTTATGCGCCATGAACTAGGCGATTCCTTGGCATCAGCCGATATCCTGAACAGCATTCCAGCTTCTTTTGACTTTAGCGGTGATCAATTACAATCCCATAATCAACTTCTTACATTGTTGGAAGAGGATGAATTGCTGCGAAGCCAGGGGAAAAGTCTGTCGGTGCCTGACAGCACCACAGTGGATTGGTTGTTTGAGCTGATGGAAACTGCAGGTTTACCTGCCTCCAGCTATGCCCGCAACATCCTGCTTGCCTATGGTTTGGTAGAACATCAGCCCCAATACCTGTTGCCCGATGATACCAAGTCAGAGC